>Ga0206118_100034_pt1 | contig 301324 bp, 262 predicted proteins | sample 3A20Ametagenome_FD_177999 | JGI IMG/M metagenome (GOLD analysis project Ga0206118, IMG submission 177999) | Enriched microbial communities from leaf-cutter ant dump, University of Wisconsin, Madison, United States - 3A20A | ecosystem: Environmental > Terrestrial > Nest > Insects nest > Nest...
TTCTGTCTTCATTATAGAAAGAGCAGACATTATCTTTAATCGCAGAAATATATTCTGTCAGGCTTCGGGATGACGGTTTTTTATTAAGACCGACAACCTTTCCGTCACATACAGAGATGTAGCCACGTTCAAACAATTCGTCACAGCCCATTTTGCAGACAGGCATTACGATATTATAATCGGTTCTTTCTTCCGGAGAAGCAACAGCTCTCTTTTTTATATGAGCCGCAACCATAATCGAAACGGGATATTCTTTATGACAGATGCTGCATACGGCAATTTTCTTTTCTTTAAATAAAATTTTCTTCAGATGATTCTGCTCTTTCCTTCTGACAGCGGAATATTCTGCATCGGTCTCTTCCATATTGACCAGCCGACTGACAATATTTTTATATTCATCAGCCGAAACATCTTCTATATAAATTTCGCTTCCCAAATCCAGAGTTTCCATAGCTCTGATGCTTTGTTCCTCAGAAAGAACATTAAATGCCTGAACATTGGCATTCGGTTTATAACCAATTAATCCGTTCAACTGCTGATAAGAAATATCCAACCGAGTGACTTCATCCAGAAAGTAGAGGTATTCCCAGGTTTTTCCATTCTTGTCTTCGCCCCATAAAGCATTTGCCAGTTCCTTGCTGTGCAGGGTAAAAGTAACCGTTCCTTTGGTGAAAATTTTCTTTTTTCTTGCAAAGAGAGCAATGTCTCCTACGGCTACTTCCTCCCATTTCGAAGAATTGTTTGCCATTACTCCCCAAACCTTACACTTTCCGGAAGGATAAATCTCCCGGAGTTTATCGGCTGTTGCAGAGTTTACATAACCGGAAACAGAATTTAAATCTACATCTTGTCTAACGGTATCCTGAAAATGCAGAAAAGATAGTTTGTTTGAACAGGGTTGCAGTAGTATTTTGCTCATTTTATGGTTAATAGTTTTATTAAAACTCAAAGTTCACGATTCAAAAATTTTATCTTTAATTTCAGAGATAACATAATCTGCTTTGTGAATATCTATCGGATTTTCCGTTGGCTCTAACAAAAATCCTTTTATCATTTCGGTTTCAATGTCTTGTGTCTGTTGCATTACAATTTCCACCACCTCGTCTGCTAAATCCTTTTCATCATATTCTTCAGAAAGCATTGATAATACACCAAATCCACCACCAATAAACAATAATCCGTGTTCTACGGCTATATTTACAATCGTTTCCAAATCACGTTCAAGATGTTCTGCGGAGGTTTTTATTTCTAAATATTTATGATTGCTCATATTTCAATATATAAATTATAACTCTGTATGTTTATAATGATGAAACATCTTTATACAAATCAATTAAATGAAAAACGGACATATCAATCAAAGGTTCATACATAAAGGCATTAATATGAATATTTTCAGGCGTCATTAAATTTACCTTATCTAAAATTTTTATGTTTAAATGATTTGGATTCGCTTTTTTATATTCCTGAAATAAATGATTCATTTGATTTGAAGTTATTTGCGTCAAATCCAAATCAGGAAGCTCTTTTATTAAATATTCTTCAGCTTTTAGTCTTATTGCAATTGCCAATGTAATTTTATTTTCAAGAAGTATTTCATCAACATTAGGTTCGTTGCAAATAGAATCAGCCGTACTTTTTATTAAACTAAGGATATTCTCCGAGCCAAATGTTATAGTTTTTCCTGCTAACTTTGGTAATTTTGAGATGTAAATATCAAAAATATTTTGTGCTGTTAAAGTTAGTGTATCTTGTTTGATATGTAAACAACTTGTTAGAGAGTCATATTCTGAACAACTTTTTGAATCTACATATTCAAAAATATTTCTCACAAATGCAATTAAACTAATAAAAACCTTTTTGTCAGTGATTTTTTGTAGGAAATGGGCAAACACATCTTTTCTATACTGTCCACTATAAAGTGAAATCTTTTTATTATCATCTTTTGTTGCCATAGAAACAACTTTTCTTGGCAAACTCAATCTTGAAGCAATAGTCCTGTAAAAATCAAAATTATGAGTTAGAATAATCATTCTGAATTTATCCGAAATGTTCAAATCTTTGATATATTCAATTATTGCAAATTTATTTTTATAATCAAATGAATCTGCAATATCATCAAATATAATCAAACTTTTATCTGAACTTGATTTTTTGGATTCAATTTCAAATAAAAACTGTAAAATAAAATAGGCTCTTTGTTCCCCCTTACTAAGAATATTTAATAAATTTTCTTTCTTTTGCCTTATCGGTGCTTCATTTTTTTCAAAATATTCAAATTCTAAATTTGCAGTATCTTGTTTAAGGATTATATCGTCTTGATTTGTTAAAATCACTTTAAATGGAACATAAAATCTTGAATTAAAAGTCTCCACTATTTCTTTCCATAATCCAATTTCCTTCTTTGCCTCGGAAATTATATTTTGTAATTCCGCTTTTTTTGTTTTATAAAAACTATTTAATTCTTCAGCATCGTTTTTAACCTGAGAAATTGAGTCAATCCAAACTTTCTTTCTAAAAGTCTCATAATCCTTTAAGGAAATTAAAATTAAATTGTCTTTCTCTATTACTTTTTTGAAAGTTCTTAATTCTGCATTAGCTCCAATTGCTTTATCTACTTGTTCAAATGATTTTTTTAATTTTTCATCGTTAATGATTTTTTCAATTTCCTTAGAAACGATATCTTTTAAATCTTGTGAGTTTGTAATTTCTGTTCCGTCTTCTAATAAAAATTTGTGACCCGCATCAAAAAAGGTATTGTCTTCAATTGATTTCAAAATTTCATTTGCTTGATAAGTACCAAATGAATTTTCACCTGTTAATTTAAAAAAATTAGAGTTGTATAAAATATTTTTATAATCAGTTACATATTGGTCTAAAATCTTTACATTTTTTTCCAGAAACTTTTTAACATTATTTTTCTTATCAAATACATCATTATATCTGAAATTGTGTTTATCAAAGTTACTTGTCAAATCATTTATGTTGGATTCTAAAATTTCAAAGAAATTTTTATCATTCTTATTCTCCGTAAAACAATCAATTATTTCACTTTCACAATCTGCACTCTGAGAAATTGTTTTAAGTTTTTTTATAAACTCTGATTTTTGCAAGTTTAGTTCATCATAAATTTGGTCATACTTCTTTTTAAGTTCATTACTTGCAATAAAACTTGTTATTTTACTCGTTGCATCGTATGAATTATCTTCTGCATTAACAACTAAAATATTTTCATAGTTGATTGGATTACCATCTACTACTACTTCATATTTCGAAGGTTTTTTATATATCCTATCAGAAGGAACATTTTTGCTATCGTTCTTAGAAATTAAATCAAATGTTCTTGAAAACGAAGTCTTCATTGTTCCATTTGGTGCGTAAATTAAAAATGAATTGGAATTATTGGTACTAAAATCAAAACTATAATTAAATTTTCCAATACCAAAGCAATGCTCAAAGTCGATAGTTATATTATTCATAAAATTTGATTTAAAAATTATTACTGACTATCCCAAATATACAAATAATCACAGTTGATTTTTAGGGAAAGCCATAAATAACCCAAAAAGATGTTACTAAAACAATTTTTATGTTAAATAAATATAATATATTATTTGAATTGATATTCCGTCAATCGCTGTTCTCCGAATTTCGTCAAAATACCCTGCTCTACCGCCCATTTTAAATCACGGCTTGCAGTAGGAGCAGAAATGTTTTTAAAATTTTGCAAATAATTCTTTCTACTAAATTTATTTTGACCCATTTTCTCTTTAAACAATGCTATTCTATCCTCCGCATAAAGTGTTTTATTTTGAGATTGCAAAAGTCCGTCTAATGTCTCTAAAATGATTCCAAGCATAAACTCTAGAAACGGCGTTGAATTCCCTTTTTTATCTGATTCTGAAAGTTTATCATAATATTCATTTTGCTTTTGCTTGATTAAACTTTCAATAGGTAAAAATTCAAAAACGGGATATTGCTGCATTAGAATCAAAGTTTGCCCATTCTTCCGTTTCCGTCAACAAATGGGTGGATAAATTCAAATTCATAATGAAATACACAACTTTTTATCAGAAGTAAATCTTTGTCTTTTTTCAAATATTCAAAAAGGTCTTTCATTAAGCCATTTACCATTGTTCCGCCCGGTGCGATATGCTCTACTTTTGAACCCTTTACAATACCTACATTTGTGGTTCTTAATTTTCCTGCTTTATCAATTAAGCCATTCATCAGAATGGAATGGGCTTTTTCTAAATCCTTTAATTGATAAGGATTGAACTCATTCAATTTATCATAAACTTTAATAGCATTTCGCACTTCTAAAATATCTTTTTGAGGTGCAATTACTCTTTTGTTTTCTAATAATGCAGTAATCTGTTCTTCTGTTAAAGTATTTCCCTCAATTTCTAAAGATGACTGAATGGTTTTAATTCGATTTTTCTTTCGTAATTCGGTGGCAGGTTTGTATAAATGCATAGCATTAATTTCCCCTATCCTTTCTGAAATAGAAACAACTAATGCTAAAACTTTATCTGTTATTTGATAGGGTGGTTTCATCCGTTATTTGTTATTTTTAATAATGAATAAAAAAATATTAAAAAAAACACTTAAAAAACTGAAAATATGAAAGTTAACTATTTACCGATACACTTTGTCCAGAAACCTTTATTCCTCTATGGTCTTTATAGCAAATCCCTACATCGAACCTACAAACATAAGATTTTATGAAAATGTTATCAATTTTTCGTATCAGGATGTTATATTTTTTTCTGATGAAATTTTCTGATTTAAAAAAAATAATTTTCTCCAAATTTAAAGCTTTTTCTCTTTTTTTTAAAATTTCACTCATTATATTGAAATACTAATTTTGAGGTTGTTTTTCCTTTCATTCCCATTATCTTTTCTTTTTCCTATACCTTTCCTTCAAAATATATTTTCCTTTTCTTTTTTCATAAATAACTTATTTCTTTAAACCCTTATTCCTTTTTATCTATAATTATATAATTACAATTTAACCTAATATTTCTTATCCTCTATATATCCTCTTATATATTATCTTAATAATAGATTATATATACTTCTATTCACTAATTAATAATGATTATAATTAACTATTATTAAACAAAATAAATGACCTTCATAATATATTATAAAGGTCTAAGGTTGGAGATTTTGTTTTCCTATAAAGAAAAATGTTGGATAATAAATGTTAGATTTAAAATACCATTTTTCTCAATAATTCCAATGGAGAGTTTTATATAGGTTCGCGCTATACATCAGTTAAAAATTAGTATTCATAGGAAATTGATTTTTCCAAATTCTCAACACCGTTTGCTCCTGTGTAGTATATCTTAATCTCCGTAGGATAACCATTTCCATTATAGGTAACCACGTTTCTGAATTTTGAAGTGGAAATAACAGTACCTCCACTTAAATTAGATATATTTTCTTCAAGAGCATTATTGGTAGTGCTTCCGTTCTTATCATAAATTTTGCTAACTCCTACAACATTGGTAAAGGGAGAGTATTTGGAATCATAAGTGAAATTTGTGAGGTTGTTTTCACTTTCGGTTTTAATTAAATTCCCATTATTATAGGTCAAATATCTACTATTAGTTGAGGAATTGCTGTAAGTGGTAATTTCCAGAATTCTTCCGTCGCTCTGCTTCGTATATTTTTTCACGATATTATCATTGGTGTCGATTTCCGTTAGATTTCCCGAGGTATCGTATTTATAAAAATCATTTTCGGCTATCGTTCCGTCTGATTTTACAAATTTTATGTTTTCAATAGTGTTATCCTTGTATGAGTAATAAATTGTTACTCCATCGCTTCTTTTTACATTAGAAATTTTATTGCCATTGTAACTAAATGTTGAGGTAAAACCACCGTCTGTTATCTTTTTGGGAAGTATTACTACTGTCGGATTTGTCGGGTTGTCTTCTTGTGGTTCATTTTCGGTTCTGGAACAACTTGCTGTTAGAACTAACATAGCAAGGAGATAGGTAAGATTCTTTTTCATATAATTATTTTTTGATTTTCGTTGATTCTATAAGGGATAATATTTCTTTGTTATGATTATAGGCGCTTTTATTTTTTCATTCCAAAAACACCAGTATTTAATGAGATTTTTTTAATTTACTTTACTGTACTTGTTTTCTGTAGAGAAAATGCAATCTTTCCCATCTGTATATTGGGTTGCGTTCTAAATATTAATGCCCGAAGTCCTTTTCCAGTAGAATCAAAAATGAATAATCCAATATCAGAATTAGAGTTATATAAGTCAATTTTATAATCTTGATTATGGTAGATTTCTCCTACCATTAGTTGACCAATCATAAGATTATCATCCCAAGCAATAGATTTTAGTTTATCATTTTTATAAAACACGTTTGCATAATAAATAATACCTCTTTCTCCCACTTGTGAATAGGTTACGATTCCTGATTTATCCGTTGCACTTCTAATAAAACCATATTTTTTAATCAAAGTGTTTTCCACCTGATTTTTTGTTAGTTTGAACAGATTTTCTACATTTTCAAGATTTCCGAATTGTTGAGAAAATACAATGCAGGATTGCATCATCAGAAGGACTACAAGTGTTTTTTTGCAGATTTTTGCTTTCATATGTTTTGAGTTATTTTAGGTTAAATTTCTTTTTTCAAAACCTGCAATTGCTCCATAAAACAAAAAAACAGGCTTGAGACATTGTCAATACTCGTTCTTGAGGAGGTCGAAGTCCTGCACAACAAAGTAAAGCACGCTCAAGCCCTTGGCTTGAACATTTGCTAAACTTCCTTTGCTGTGCTTAAAATTTTCGACCTTTCAAGAACAAAGACAGTTTGCTAAATGTTAATTTAGTATGTTGTTATTTTTTCTTTTCTTATAACTTTTTAAATTTTGATTCTGTAAATGTAAAAAAATACGCTCAATATTTTAAAATAAAAAATGGTCTGGGAATTTTGAAAATCCCAAACCATTCTTATAACTACATTTTCTACTAATTCTATACTACATATTCAGGGTTAAGGTAATTACTAATATCTGTGTTGATAAAAATGACTCTTTTACCCGCAAATGGTTCTTCACTCTTAAAGACATCTCTTATTAACGAATCCAAAGAATGTACAGAAGCATTGATGTGATAATATTCTAAGTTTATTATAAATTGTCCCACCTCTTGAATGACATTTTCTTCAAGTGCTGAAAGATAATACTTAAACGGGCGGTTTTTTGGCATTGTTAAATAAAATTGCTCACAAAAATAGCCATCCCCTATTGCAGATACATAAGCTGTATTAGGGTTTTTTGAACATATTTTATCAATAAACTCAGTTTTTTCTATTTCGCTCTCAATAATTACATTTGCAGAGTAATCTGAATTAATTAACGCATCTTTAATGATTTCTGCGTGTGTTAAAATTTTTAAATTTTCCATTTTTTAGGATTTTAAATTGTTATTTTCAAGTTCATTTTCTTATTTTATTAATGAACTCCTATTTATTTTTTTGATTCCATTTGTTGATCGGCTGGAATCTTTTCCGTTTTTCAGAGTGCTTTTACTTTGGGCTTCCTCTGCAATTCTTAGTTCTCATTAGATTACGGATTTAGGATTAATAATGTACCTTTTGTTACTGTATTCATATCTTTTATCACTGATTTTGTGTCACTTACTAACTTCGAATATTGCTCATCCAGTGCTTCCTTTACCACCGAATGAACATTGTCCTTACTGTTCTTGTAGTTGTCGTGAACTTCTTTCAAGATATTTTGGTTTTTGTTGATACTTTTTTTGAAATCTTCTCTGATTAGTGGATTGGAGTAACATAACATTTGCGAATACAATTTTTCCCCATCCTGTCCTGTTGGAATAACCCTAATCAGATTATAGATTTCAAGAAGTTTTTCTAAACAGTTAATCCAGATTCGATGTTTCTTTAAATCTCCTACCGAAGCATCCTCTTTCTTGAAAAGCCGCCTTGTTTCCTCTATGGTCTGGTTGGCAATTTCAAACCTCATAATATTGGCATTCTTGATTCCCATTTCTTGGCTTTTGCTGTAACATTTTACAGTATAATGGGCGAATGGGCAGAACTTTGCTATCGGTTTTCTTTTCGGATTGTAAAAATCGTAGAAAGGGTTCGCATAATTCTTCACAATGGATTGGTAGCGGGAAATTATATCCTTGTATGGATTTAGAGCTCCTGTCCAAATATTCAGTCCATACTCAAATCTACCGAACAATTTCATTTCTTCCGCTTTCCTGCTAAATCCTTCTTCTAACAGAGAAATGGCTCTTATCAGATTAGGTCTTGTGAATTCATCGGAATTCTCCAAATGATTTTGAGCGATTTCTCTGTTGAAGAACTTGTGCAATGAATTCCTGACATTTACTATCCTTGTATTAGGGTAATAATTAATTCTCAAATTCTGCCAATCGACCGATATTTTATTTCCAAAATTTTTTGGTTCTTGACAAACATAATTTTCCAATAAGTGAGTAAAATCTCGCATCTGAAAATTCTCTATCTTAAAACTGATATTATCGAACATCGCCCAAGGCTTTAAGGATTTCACTTGCTTTCTGGTCTATTTCTTTAGAGGACGCAATTCTCACTCCCGACAAATAGTTGTGCAGGTCTTCTATTTTGTAGTAAATCTTTTTTCCGTTGGGCTTGTAATAAGGCAGAACTTTTTTGTGATTAAGTTTATATAGCCAAGCCTTTGTTACTCCAAGAATTGCAGCAGCTTCGCTGACATCCAAAAGGTCTTTGAAAATCAGATTGTTATTGTTTTTTAAAACTTGCGAAATAATTTGTGATATCGCAGCACTGTTTTTATCCATATTAAATAATTGGATTTAATTAATACTTGCAGAAAAAAATCTGCTCTAACGATGTGCGATTTTTTAGTGGAAGAAATCCACTTGTACGATTTTTTGCCCTGATGAACAGGATGAGGAAAGTTGCCTAAACTTCGGATGATATATATCTGAGAATCTGATTGATGGCAACCCGAGGTGTCTAAAATAATTTTCTAATTATTTATAGACTAAATAATGCTTTTTTTTGCCATTACTTAGTTTTAGTGAAAAATTAACTTGTATCCATATTTGCTTCGTTTTATACTTTAAAATAATTATAGCGAAAAATTTTGTCTTTCGGAAATTTCGGTGTGATTGTTAACAATTATTTAACATACAAAAAGAGGCAGCCTTTCGGTTTCTTTAGGGGTAATTTTAATTAGTAAATGTCTATATTTGGATAATTTACACAATCAAACATGAAAGAGATAATTGAAAGTTTAAATTTACCTAAACAAATATTAGATAAAACAAGTGCGTTTGTTTCAAAATTGCTTGGTCCGTCTATAAATGAATTTAGTGAATTATTTGCTGACAAAGTAAAATTTGTAAGATTAAAAAACCAAATTAAAATCTTCAATAAAACAAGAGAATTACTTGAGAAAAACGGATTAGAACCTAGAGAACTAAATTTAAAAACTTTAGTTCCCTTAATAGAAAAATCCTCCGTTGAAGATGATGAATTATTGCAAGACAAATGGGCAAACCTAATTGCAAATATATCTACTACACCAGAAAATGGATTGGAACCAAGATTAATAAATACTTTATCCTCTCTGTCGTCTTTGGAAGCTAAAATTTTAGATTTCATCCATGAAGATTTTTATATCCAGCGTAGTCTAAAACTAGCACAATTGCTAAAAGATCCATTTAAAACAAAAAAATATACTGAAAAAGATATACATCTAGAAGATATTACTATTTTGTTTAGCTCAATAAAAGAAAATTTCAAATTAAATGAAGAATTTTCAAAAATATATATTGATAACCTAGAATCTTTAGGTTTATTAAGATATGAAGAACCTGAAATAGAAATAGATAATGGTTCTACTTCTGCTGATTTAAATGATGATGATATTGATTTAGATTTAGACATTTCTGCTAACTACAATCCTTCGGATGATTTTCATCTTACAGCTTTTGGAAATTATTTTGTTAACCAATGTAAATTGAAAGAGTAATAAAGGTACTTTTAAATTGAACTTAAAAAGATAATATCAAACAAAAACTCCGAGTTTGAGTTAGTTTTCCCATTCAATCTCGAAGTCTTTTATAATTCATATATCAATATTATCGCTGATATTTTTTCTTTAATTATTCTTGAATCCCAAATACTGAACTTTCAAGTTTATATTCAAAAAAAATCTTAGAAATAATTTATTTTCTCTTTGTCTTGCTAATTTTTTTAATGTTATTATTATAAATTGTATATGGTTTTCGTATATCATTAGGTAATAACTTCTCTTCTTCAACTTTTCGGAGAATTTTTTCAGTAGCCGATATTTTATTGAGAAGAGGTATAATTCCTGTTACTGTTTGATTACCTGCATATATAGTTTTTCTCCAACTAATTTTCAATTTAGAATTTTTGATAATATCAAGAATTTCTTTAATTGAATCTTGAAAATCAAATGAAGCAGAAAATGTCAAATCATCCACATATCTTGTATACGTTATTTTATGTTCATCACAAAGTTCAATCAGCTTCAAATCTGTTTTAAGAAAAATAATATTAGAAATATCTGTACTTGTTGGAGTTCCTTGGGGTAATTCGCTTTTCCAAGTTGTAAATCTCGTTAGATAAAATGCAGTTTGCTTATTAAATCCCAAATCAATAAAGGTATTATACACAGTTTTATGATTTACTGATGGATAAAAATCCTTTAAATCCGTAGTCAGAATATATTTTTTCCCTTGATGAGGCTTTGCGTTTGTTATATTACTATGTTTTTTTCTTCCACCATGAACGTTTTTAGGTAACTCAATTTTAGATAAAATTAGCTTTCTTACTTTTTGTTGAACTAAATTTAATTTGGCTTTTGATGGTCTAATTGTTCTCTTTTTTATAGTTCCATCTTTATAGGTTTTGGGGAGATTTGTTTTTTTATCCAATTTGATTTCGTCCCATTCTCTATACTGAGAATCAATAAACTTAATTAACTCTTTTAATTCAATTTCATCAAAACCAATAACGCTTGGAAAATGAACTTTATTAAACATTGAAAAAATCTAAAATTATTTTTTTTACCAAAGGATTTAATTTTTCAAACTCTTCTCTTTTTTCGGGAGATATGTCTTCTTCATTGAGTGAAAGAAAGAAAAGTATAGGTAATGGCAATTCCAATTCATCACTTATTTTTTTTAAAGTTGATAAATTGGGCTCTTTAGTATTATTTTCTATTTGAGATAAATAGGTTTGTGTAATACCACTATTAAGAGCAAACTGTTGCTGAGTTTGCCCCTTTTGTTTTCTTATGTTTTTTATGATTACGCCTAAATTCATTTTTGAAAATATTTAAAGGGGTGTCAGAGAACTTAATAGGATATAAATGTGCTTTCATGATTTGAAATTATTTAGTTAAAAACTTAAAAATCAGTTCAACAACATCCGCTATTTCTAGCTGGTAATGTTTATTTGTCAAACCTTTTTTTGTTTTTAATCCATTTAATTTAGCTATCGCCTCATTTAATAAATTAATATCCGTCTCTGAAAGAGAACACTGGTTCTTTGCAATGGATTCTAATGTTTCAGTCAATCCATTGATGTTTTGTAGTCTTTTTAATCTAGACATAATAATTGAATTTAATTGTTAATAATTACTCGTTTTCCTGCTTCAATATTGCCAAGTAATTTTTATTAAATTCGCTTAGAATAGAAAATACCCTAAGTGCGTAGACAATGTTCTCTATGCACCACTTTAAACTTCCTGCTTCATTTATCAATATGATATGAAACATATCAAATCAAAATAATTACTATAATCGATAGATTCTAATTTCGTTGACTTAGAATATAGGTATTACGGCAATTGCTTTTGACCCGAAAACCCCTTGTTAGGGTGTTTAATTTTAATTAAACAATAAAAGTGAAATCTCCACTTAGGTATTTTCTTACAAAACACATTTCAAAGAACTATGATGCAAATATATAAAAATATTACTCTCCGTTAATAAAAATTTTATTTTTTTATCCACATTAAGCTTTTTATATCTCTCTATAATCCTCAAACCCCAAAAACAGGCAACTTATTTACCGCTTCTATCTTGGTGTCATTTAGCACCTTAGCATATATTGATGTAGTTTTCAGTTCTTTATGCCCCAACATTTTAGAAACTGTATAAATATCCACACCGTTATTTAATAATAGAATAGCGTGGCTGTGCCTTCCACAATGGAAAGTAATATGCTTTGTAATTCCTGCTCTAATACACCATTGTAATAATGCCGTATTCATATACGCCGAATACCTTAATCCTGAGAAAACTCTGTCTTCATCTTCTTTTCTCTCTCCCATTAATTTTACTGCACTTTCTGAAATTGGCAGTACCTCCGAATGTTTTGTTTTCTTCTGCATATATGCGATATAGTGAACTCCATTTACTTCCCGAATCTCTTTCCAAGTCAATTTATTTATATCTGACCAACGAAGCCCTGTAAAGCAAGAAAACAGAAAAGCTCTTTTTAAAACACCATATCTGCATTCTGCTTCGATTAATTTTTCGATTTCTTCTTTAGTCAAATATTCTCTGTGGGTTTCTACCTCTTTTATAAATTTTACCGTATCTGCTGGATTCTCTTTTATCAATTTTCTTCGATAAGCTTCGTGCACCGAATGTTTGAAAATATTGAAATATTGAGAAGCTGAATTTTGATGAAGTTTTTTCAATAAGTAGGCTTTAAACTCCTCCATTAACCTTTCTGTTAATTCTGTGAAGAAAATCTTTTTATTAAAATTGTTTAAGTGCTTATAAACACTGTCCCAACTTGAAAAATTCACACCAGTTCTCTGCCTTTCTTCCCATAATTCAAGAAAAAATGCATTGAAATCCAAATACGATTTTGTCGGCTTCTTGATTCCAAAGTTTTCATTTTGAAGTTGATGTAATCTTTCCACTCTTACCTTTTCTGCAATCGCTAAGGTTTGCTTATTCATTTGCTTGATAGTGGGATTTCCTTTTTCAGGTTCAAGATAAAGTTTCAGAGTTTCCTGCCATTGCTTCTTATGAGCATAAAGGTCTAAATACAGGGCATACCTCCCTTTTTCCTTAAGTTGTCGTTTTCTAATGTAGACTGTCATTTTGTATTGATTTTAATGAGTTTAATGACCTAAAATTAAAATCAATAAATAATACTTACAACTTTGGAAGCATAAACCATATAAAAGGAAACAAAAGGAAAATAAAATCTCTTTCGGAACTCTCATAAAATAAGAGTTTTTTGAGATTTTCCTTTATTGGTGGGTGTTTTTGAGAGGGAGTGTTATTTACCGATACAGAAGCGCGAGAAGATATTTCCAAGCACTTCGTCGTTTGTGAACTGACCAGAAATCAGTCCTAAATTTTCCAGCGCATTCCGCAGTTCATACGCCAAAAGTTCGGTCGTGATTCGGGAATTCACCGCCTCTTCTACCAGATTTACGGATTCCAGAGATTTTTGCAGGGCTTCGTAATGACGCTGGTTGGTAATGACTACGTTTCCTTCTTCGGATTTCAACTCTTCCACATAAGAGGAAAGTTCGTTTTTCAAATCCTGAATATTGCGGTTTTCCAATGCAGAAATTTTAATGAAATCAAACGGATTTTGGATTTTGTTTCGGAAAAGATTTTCTATTTCATCAAATTTAGTCGGAATGACTTCATCAATTTTGGTAAGGCAGATAATCAGCTTCAAATCGTTTCTCAAAAGAGGCTGAAGCATTTCAAAATCTTCGGAAAAATCTTCTGTGGAAGCATCAGCAAGATAAATCAGAACATCGGCTTTCTCCACTTTTTCCTTTGCTTTTTCTACGCCGATTGCTTCGATTTCATCGGTGGTTTCCCGAAGTCCCGCCGTATCAATCAACCGGAACGGATGTCCTTTGATGTGCAGGATTTCCTCAATCGTATCTCTCGTGGTTCCGGCAATGTTGCTTACAATCGCGCGTTCTTCTTTCAGAAGCGTATTCAGAAGTGTGGATTTTCCGGCATTCGGTTTCCCTATAATGGCAACCGCAGTTCCGTTTTTAATGGCATTTCCGTAAGTGAAACTATTGATGAGATTTGAGATTTGAGATTTGAGATTTGAGATTAAGTTCTTCAAAGCGGTTCGGTCGGCAAATTCCACATCTTCTTCCGCAAAATCGAGTTCGAGTTCTATTAAAGATGTGAAATTCAGCAAATCGTTTCTCAAAACGGAAATCTCCTGAGAAATTCCGCCTTTCAACTGATTCAGAGCGACTTTTCGGGAGGCTTCATTTTCGGAAGCAATTAAATCTGCAATGGATTCCGCCTGACTCAAATCGATTCTGCCGTTCAGGAATGCACGCATTGTAAATTCCCCGGCTTTCGCCATTCTTGCTCCGTTTTTAATCAAAACCTCAAGAATTTTCTTCCCGATATACGGCGAACCGTGAAACGAAATTTCTACGGAGTTTTCAGTGGTAAAGGTTTTCGGGGCGTGGAATACGGAGACCATTACTTCATCGATATAGTCCGAAGTCCGAACTCCGAAGTCCGAAGATTTATGATTCGGATTTTCTTCCATCTTCCATCTTCCATCTTCCATCTTATCTATGATAAATCCGTAATGAACCGTATGCGATTTTACTTTTGTTAAATCTTTTCCTTCAAAAATTCTGTTGACGATTTCAAAAGATCTTTCGCCCGAAACTCTGATAATTCCGATGGCTCCTGTTCCGTTGGCTGTTGCCAGTGCGCAGATGATGTCCTGATTCATTTTGCAAAGGTAAGGAAATTCGGTTTCGGAGTTTAGTGCTTATCCTGATTAATAAATGTAAAAAACCTCAAAGAATTTAAATGTCTTTGAGGTTCTGCTTTCATAATAAAGAGATTTTAATCTTTAATCACTTTCTTCGTTACCGTCTCCTTATCTGTTACAATGGTAATCATATAGATTCCGCGAGGATATGAGGATAAATCAATGGTATGAGAATGTGAACTCAGTTTTGAATATTGCTTTATGCTTTTCCCCGAAACATCCGAAATCCGGCAGGAAAGAATCGTATCCTGAGATTCTATTTTTACCAGACCTTTTGTAGGATTCGGAGAAACAGAGATATTATTTTTAAGAGCATTTTCGCCTGTTCCCATCGTCAGACAGTCGAATGTTGCTTTCCATCCCGGAAGCTGGAGACCACCGTCAGAAACAAATAAAACCGTAATCGCTCCCTGAGAATTAGTGGCTATAAATGGTCCCGGTATCGTATTACCTGTCATCTGATATGCTCCGGCGAAAACAGGAGAAGCAGTAGTAGTTCCGTCATATATGGTCATATAATCATATACTATTCCGGTGAAATTATCGATGTCTTCTATGTTAAATTCGGTAAAAGTCATCGTCAGTTTTTGGGATGACGGATCTGCAGGATAAAATGTTTTTATAATTACCTGATTCTCATCATAATATCCTGATTCTCCACCAGTATCCGTAAAGGGAACTCCTGAGCACCAGTCGGCATCCGTTAAAAATAATATTTCCGCCTGATAAGCGTTCGGTCCGGAGCAATCGGTTCCGATAAAGACTTTATAATACGTTCCTTCGGAAAGCCCGGTAAGGTTAATGGTTTTTGCAGTCGTTGTACCTGATGTTACCAAAGTTCCGTCGTATTTAACCGCTTTATATTTCCAGGATGAGTTTTCATTATCCGTAAAAGTGATCGTTGCCGAATTTTTCGTAAGATTTGAATAAGCGAGATTCGTAACTGTTATCGGGCAGGAAGTAGTACAGTCTGTTCCCAGGCAGCCTTTGGAATCTACGGTATTCCTGATTAATGCGGCAGGCTGTTCGCCAAATCCTTTGGTAAAATTAATTCCTGTATAAGTAAGATGGCAATAGCTCATAATTGTACCGCCGTTGGAAGGAATAGGTCCGTCGCAGCCTTCATTATATTCCATATAAGGACCACAACCATCAATTGCGGTATTATTTCCGTTCCAAAAACAAGCGTGAGTATGCGGAGAACCCAGACTGTGTCCCATTTCGTGCGTCATTGCTCCGATAGTCCAGGAATAGACCGGAACATCATCATAGTAATAATCAATTCCGGAATAGGCATAACGGGACGAGCTACACAATGAATTGAGAAAAGCAACGGAAGTGGTTGACGGATAATTCACAAGATGTGCCAGATCTCCGTTGAAAATTGTCCTGTTGTCCCGGAAAGCGTAAAGATTATCTTCATAAGAACCAGTATAAGGATCGGGTGTTGTCCAGATATAAATTTCGCTGATTGCCGTCGCTACTCCATCGTTGGAATACAAAGTGGCGATGTTGTTGTGAACAGCCGTCATCCAGTTGGTCGTCGTTGTGGTATTGGAACCGTTTTGCTGATATACCGCTCTGCATATTTCATAATACACTCTTACACAATTCGTTGTGGTCTTTTTTCCATTCAGCATTTCAGGTTTAAAAGAAGTATTTTCCTTATGATTGTCTGCCAGTTCGTCAAATCCGCAGATATAGGGATCCGTTTTGGTAAGCCTGGTATCATTATAGGAAACAAAATCTTCCGAGTTTTTTACTTTTCCCAAAACAATGTTTCCTGTGTTTTCCTGAGAAGCAATCCCTACCACATCATCATCAAAGAAGCTGAAAGCCGCCACTGATTTTTCATCACCTTTTACAATTCCCTGATAATACACTCCGGGCTTATAATCGAGCTTTCCCTGACTGGTGTTTACTGTAAAACCATCCGCAAAAATGTTATTTTTTACCAGTTGGACGGTAATGTTTTTCCCTTCAAAAGGAAAAGTAACTTCTAAAGCAGCAGGTTGATTAACCACAATTTTCTGCAATTCCGGTTTTTTCAGCTGCAGCACTGTGATTCCTTTTGCTGCTTTTTCATACTGAGATTCTTTTTTCGAAGATTTATCTACGGAAAACAATTCATATTTCGCGAATGTTTTCCCTGCCTGCCGGTAATCTTTCACTTTTTGGGGAACCGGACGAAGACTTTGCGAAAAAGCCGCCGAACAGAACAAAAAGCTGAAAATAAATAATAAATACTTTTTCATTGATTTTCTATTTTTATTAATTCTTTCAAAAATACTATAAAAAATTAAATATTTCCTGCTTTGTCAATATTTTGAATTTCATATAAAAAAAACCTCATAAAGCAATACACTTATGAGGTTCAAAATTCAGATCAATATCTTATAACGGACTTATCTGTTCTGCAAACCACGCTTTCACATCACCTTGCAGATGTTTTCCGATTTTCTGGTCACAGATCTTGTGATAATCGTTCAGCCATTGGATTTCTTCGTCCAGAAGCAGTTCTTTTTTAATTAAATCTTTCGAGAACGGGCAGAATGTCAAAGTTTCAAAATCATAGAATTGTCCGAAATCCGTTTTTTCCGCTTCACGAACGGCGATTAAATTCTCCAGTCGTATTCCGTAATGATAATCCAGGTAAAATCCCGGCTCGTTGGAGCAAACCATTCCCGGAAGCAATTCCTGCGGATTCATATCTTTTCGGATATTCTGCGGACCTTCGTGAACATTCATAAAACTTCCGACTCCGTGTCCTGTTCCGTGATTGTAATCCCTGCCTTTCATCCAGAGCGGCATTCTCGCAAAAGCGTCTAACTGAACTCCGCGTGTTCCTTTCGGGAATTTCACCATCGAAAGACGAATCATTCCCTGCAAAACGAGCGTATAATTTTCCTTAAATTCATCAGAAACATTATCACTCAGAGCAATGGTTCTGGTAATATCGGTAGTTCCTTCGAGATATTGTCCGCCTGAATCCACGAGAATCGTTCCCGAATTGGTAACGTCTTTACTTCCTTGTTCCGGAGCGGAATAGTGCATAATCGCGCCGTTGTCCAGATATCCGACAATGCTTGCGAAACTTTCGCCTACGAAATTTTCCTGTTCCGCACGGAAACCTCTCAGCTTTTTACCGATAGAATATTCCGTCATCGGTTCTTTTCCTGCATTATGAGTAAGCCAGTACAGGAAATTCACCATTGCGACACCGTCTCTTTCCATTACGGTTCTGAATCCCGCAAGTTCGGCTTCGTTTTTCTGCGCTTTCATCAGATTTCCCGGAACAGCAGCTTTTATCACCGAATTATTTCCTTTCAATGCTTCAAAAATCGCCTGATTGGAATTCGGAGAAACCAGCACTTTTTCGCCTTTCAATGATTTCAGATAAGAATAAAATTCTTCGTAAGGATGAACTTTGATTTCGGATTCTTCTAATTGTTTTCGGGCATCCACATTTAATTTTTCAAAATCAATAAAGAGCAAAGCGTTGTTTAAGGTCAAAACAATATATCCGAGAAAAACGGGATTCGCGGTAACATCACTTCCTCTTAAATTCAGTGTCCACGCAACATCGTCCAGACTTGCAATAATATGAGCAGTCGAACCTGCTTCGTCCATTTTCTGACGGATTTCCGAAAATTTCTGCGTTACCGATTTTCCCGCTCTTTCCACAGGATGAACAAAAACAGGATTTTTAGAAGGCATCGGTTTATCTGTCCAAACCTCGTTCAATAAAGGTTTATCGATCAACTCAATTCCTTTTTCCTGAAGTTTTGTCTGTAAAGTTTCCCAGTTCGCATTGGAAGTTGCAAGAGCATTTACCGCTACTTTTCCGCCGGAAGGAATTTGGGAAATAATCCAGTCGATATAGTTCGGTGTTCCTTCCACTCCTTCTTTCATCAGCTCGATTCCGGAATCTTTCAGTTCTGCTGCTGCCTGCACGAAATATCTTCCGTCCGTCCACAATCCGGCTTTGTCTTTGGTAAAAACCGCAAATCCGGCTGAACCTGTAAATCCTGAGATCCATTTCCTTTCCTGCCATTCTTTCGGCAGATACTCGCTCATATGCGGATCTGCGGAAAAAACGATGAAAGCATCCACATTGTTTTCCTGCATTTTGGTACACAGCAATGCTATTTTTTCTGTAACTGTCATTTTTTTGAATTTAAAGTATAAAGTTAGAGAATTTGAGTGAAGCAGCAAAAAGACATCAATAAAAAAAAACGTTAACTCAACCTCTGCCTTTGCCTCAATCTTTAATTCAATTTTGCAGTATTGGGAATTGTTTTTATCTTTAGGCTCCACAGAAAAATATTTTATGGCTAAAAAATCAAACGATTACGGAATCGAAAAATCCCTTAAAAATTTAGGAATAAAACCGGAAGATAAAGGTGTTTCCTGCGGAGGAAAATATTTCGGAAACGGTGCTTTGCTGGAATCCTACTCTCCTACCGACGGAAATTTAATCGCAAAAATTAAAACAGGTTCTTCAAAAGATTATCAGAAAATCATTGAAACCGCAAAACAGGCGTTTAAAGAATTCCGTCTGATTCCCGCTCCAAAAAGAGGGGAACTTGTAAGGCAATTCGGACTGAAATTAAGAGAATACAAAGCCGATCTGGGAAAATTGGTTTCCTACGAAATGGGAAAATCTTTGCAGGAAGGACTTGGCGAAGTTCAGGAAATGATCGATATCTGCGATTTTGCAGTTGGACTTTCGCGCCAGCTTCACGGATTTACGATGCATTCCGAAAGGCCAGGACACAGAATGTACGAACAATATCATCCGCTCGGAATTGTGGGAATTATTTCCGCTTTCAATTTTCCGGTTGCGGTTTGGAGCTGGAACACGGCACTTTCGTGGATTTGCGGAAACGTAACCGTTTGGAAACCGTCTGAAAAAACGCCGCTTTGTGCGATTGCCTGTCAAAATATTATTGCCGAAGTTCTGAAAGAAAACGATATGCCGGAAGGAATTTCGAATATGATTGTCGGCGATCACAAAATCGGCGAAGAACTCGTAAATGATAAAAATGTCGCTTTGATTTCTTTCACCGGTTCTACAAGAGTGGGAAGAATTGTAGGGAAAAATGTTGCGGAAAGATTCGGGAAATCCATTCTGGAGCTGGGCGGAAACAATGCCATTATCATCACCGAAAATGCTGATCTCAATATGTCGATCATCGGAGCGGTTTTCGGAGCGGTAGGAACTGCCGGACAAAGATGTACTTCCACAAGACGTTTAATTATCCACGAATCCGTTTACGATGAAGTGAAAAACCGTCTGGTAAAAGCTTATGGACAACTGAAAATCGGAAATCCTTTAGACGAAAAAAATCACGTTGGTCCGCTCATCGATAAAAACGCGGTGAAACAATATCTGGATTCCATTAAAAAATGTAAGAAAGAAGGCGGAAAAGTTGCAGTGGAAGGCGGACTTCTGGAAGGTAAAAATTACGAATCGGGCTGTTATGTAAAACCGTGCATCGCAGAAGTGAAAAATTCGTATGAAATCGTTCAGCACGAAACTTTCGCCCCGATTTTATATTTAATTAAATACAAAACTTTAGACGAAGCCATTGCAATTCAGAATGATGTACCACAAGGGTTGAGTTCCGCGATTATGACGCAGAATCTTCGTGAAGCTGAATTATTCCTCTCACATTCCGGTTCCGACTGTGGAATTGCCAATGTGAATATCGGAACTTCCGGTGCGGAAATCGGCGGTGCTTTCGGCGGTGAAAAAGAAACAGGAGGCGGAAGAGAATCCGGTTCCGATGTCTGGAAATACTATATGAGAAGACAAACCAATACGATTAACTATACTACAAACCTACCTTTGGCACAAGGAATTAAATTCGATTTGTAAAATTTTATATTAAAAGATTGAAAAATTCAGAGATTCAGAAAAATTTATAAATTCCTGAATCTCCAAATCTCTAAATTTTTGAAAACTATGGTAACAACAGAAAATAAAGTAAAAGAAATACTCGGAAGACACATTCTTGCTGACGGCTTCGATTTCGTAATGGATCTTGAAAAATCCCACGGTTCGTGGATTCACGACAGCAATACCGGAAAAGAATTTCTGGATATGTTCTCGATGTTCGCATCGGCTTCCATTGGCTACAATCATCCGTATTTAACGGAAAAATCTGTGTGGCTCGGAAAAATGGCGGTGAACAAACCTACTCTTGCCGATGTATATTCCGAAGAATATGCCCATTTTATGGAAGTTTTTGAAAGAGTGGTGATTCCGGAAGAACTGCAATACGCTTTCTTCATCGAAGGTGGAACATTGGGAGTAGAAAACGCGATGAAAGCCTGCTTCGACTGGAAAACTCACAAAAATTTTGAAAAAGGACTGAACGTGGAAGCTGGAATCTGCATCCATTTCAAACAGGCATTTCACGGAAGAAGCGGCTATACTTTAAGCCTTACCAATACTGCCGATCCGCGGAAATATCAGTATTTCCCGAAATTCGAATGGCCGAGAATTCTGAATCCGAAACTGAAATTCCCGATTACGGAAGAAAACCTTAACGAAACCATTACACAGGAAAGGCTTGCCTTGCTTCATATCGAAGAAGCCATTCTTGCAAATCCCGATAAAGTTGCCTGCGTCATCATCGAACCGATTCAGGCAGAAGGCGGCGACAATCATTTCAGAAACGAGTTTTTTGTGGAGCTGAGAAAATTATGCGACGATAATGAAGTTCTTCTGATTTTCGATGAAGTGCAAACCGGAATCGGAATTACCGGAAAAATGTGGGCTTTCCAGCATTTCACTGCGAAACCGGATATTATTTCGTTCGGTAAAAAAACGCAGGTTTGCGGATGTCTGGCGAATAAAGAAAAATTCGATGAAGTTCCGAACAACGTATTCCGTGAAAGCTCAAGAATTAATTCTACTTTCGGAGGAAATTTTATTGATATGCTTCGTTTCCAGCTTGTAATGGAAGTTATTGAAAAAGAAAATCTGGTAGAAAATGCGAGAGTGGTTGGAGATTATCTTCTGGAAGGATTGAAAGATCTTGCAGAAAAATTCCCTGAAAAAATTTCCAATGCAAGAGGAAAAGGCTTAATGTGCGCGATTGATCTGCCAACTCCGGAACAGCGCGATCTGCTTCAAAAAGAGCTATACAACGATGATCTGCTGATTCTCGGATGCGGAACCCAGTCGCTCCGTTTCCGCCCGCATCTGAATGTTTCCAAAGAAGAAATCCAGCTTGCTCTGGACAAGATCGAAGCGAATATTTCGAAGATTTAATATTGTAAATTTGCTTTTCTGCTCAAAATTTCCTACATTAGTTTACTTAAAAAATGATATGTTATGGAAAGAAAAACAAGAGTCGGCATTTTTGAGAGTGAAAATCCTGCGGAAATCCAGCTGATAAAATCCAAGCTGAGTGATGCCGGAATCGAAAATTTTACGCAAAATGCCTATATGACATTTACGACAACGCCTACTGCTACCACTCTGCAAGTGCAGGTAGATTTGGAAAACGAGCAGAAAGCATTTGAAATTATAGATGCCTATTTACAGGAATCTGATCTGGATCTAGAAGATAACCTCAAAAAATAATTTCATAATTTTAAATTTTACTACTTTGAAACCGCAGCAAAAACAGCTGCGGTTTCTTTTTTTGATAAAAAATTATATGAAAATTTGCAGAATGATAACTTTTAAGTTAACTTTGCTAAATGGATTTTGAAAGGCATATAATTTTCCACAAACATTATTTCATTGAATTCTACTTGGAACAGGATGAAAAAGTGAGGGAGAAAATTGAATATGTTTTTAAACTCATCAGAAATGTTCCGAATGTTCCGAATGTTCCGAAAAAATTCTTGCAGCATATGAACGGAACAGATGGACTTTATGAAATAAGAGTTGAATTCGAAAGTAATATCTACCGGATATTTTGCTGTTTTGATAAAGGAAATCTGATTGTTCTGTTTAATGGTTTTCAGAAAAAAACGCAGAAAACACCAAAAAGCGAAATTGAGCTGGCATTAAAATTAAAAAGAGAATACTTTAATTCAAAAGAATAAAAAATGGATGATAAAATAAAAAATGTAAAAAATTTTGATGAATTACTGGACATCAAATACGGAAAAACAGGCACTCCGAAACGTGATGAATTCGAAGAGAAAGCACAATATTTTGTAATCAGCGAAATGCTGAAAGAAGCACGTAAAGATGCAAAAATGACGCAGGAACAGCTGGCTGAAAAAGTAGGAACTAAAAAAAGCTATATTTCCCGATTGGAAAACGGAAAATGTGATATTCAGCTTTCTACGCTTTACAGGATTTTCGAATTCGGACTCGGACGAAAAGTGAATGTTCTGATCAATTAGAACCAAAAATATATAAAAAAGCAAAAATGCGCCTTCCGGCGCATTTTCCATATCATTTCAAAAATTATTTCACAATTTTCATTTCATCGATCAGCCATTTTGCATTGGCATATTTATCAATAATGAAAAGGATGTATTTCGTATCTACCATAATATTCCGGCAGAGTTTCGGATCGTAATTGATGTCGCTCATCGTTCCCTCCCATTGTCTGTCGAAATTCAGTCCGATCAGATTTCCGTACGCATCCAGAGCCGGGCTTCCGGAATTTCCGCCGGTAGTATGATTGGTTGCCGTGAAGTTTACGGGAACATCGGAAGTTTTGTCTTTATATATCCCATAATCTTTCGTATTGTACAAATTCATCAGTTTTTTCGGAACATTGAATTCATAATCTCCTGGAACATATTTTTCCACCACTCCGGATAAATGGGTCTGATAGCCGTAAGAAACCGCATCTCTCGGTTCGGAACCTTTCACTTGTCCGTACGTTACACGAAGAGTGGAATTGGCATCGGGGAAAAATTTTCGGTCTTTATCCGTTTCCATTAGCTGCGCCATATATTTTTTCAAAAGCCCGTCGATATCGGATTGAAGAGCATTCACTTTTTCATCCGTTGTAGCGAGATAGGAATTTCTGAACGCTTCGAACATCTGGAACAGCGGATCGTTTTTTATATTTTTTACCAAAGCATCCTGATCTTCAAAAAGCTTGTTGATATCGGAATCAGCGGAAACACCGTTCAGTTTTCCTCTTCCCGTGATGACGGAAATTTTTGAAATATTCTCAACCATTCCATAATTTCTGCCGGCATCCGAAAGCATATTAAAATCCTTCGGAAGAAACTGCGCCGGAACTTTATTGGCATATAAAGCCAGAATTTTTGCCGTTACTTTCGCATCCAGCTCCGGATCATAATCTTTGTAAATTCCCGATAATCTCGTTTTAAATGCTTCCAGATTCTGGGTATCCATTTTTCCTGCTTCATAATTTTTAATATAATTGGAATACAGATTGGCAAGATAGAACGTTTCGGAATTTCTGATGATTTCCGTGTAATAGGCTTTGTGAAGATTATACGGAGCCTGCTCGTTGTACTTCTGGTTCAGTGCGTCGATCGTGGTTTTGATTGCCGGATTTTTCGATATTAAAAACTGTTCGTATTTCTTCTTCTTCTCCACAGCATCGGATTTTTTCAAACCTTCCACCTCGCCGATCCATTTTTTCCAGTAATTGGCGATGGAGGCGTATTTGGAAGCATATTTAATCCTTGTCGCGTTATCGGTTCTCATTTTTTCATCCAAAGTTTTCAGCGTAACATCACGAACGGAAATCATTGCCGGATCGGTTTCGTTCATTACTTTTTCGATGGCAATGGCAGGAAGATATTCCGTAGTTCGTCCCGGAAATCCGAATACGAAAGTGAAATCATTCTCATTCTTATCTTTGATGGAAACCGGAAGAAAATATTTCGGTTTGTACGGAATATTGTCTTTGGAATATTCCGCAGGCTTATTGTTTTTATCGGCATAGATCCTGAACATCGAAAAATCTCCGGTATGTCTCGGCCAAACCCAGTTATCCGTATCGCTCCCGAATTTTCCGATGCTTTGCGGCGGCGCTCCGACCAAACGGATATCTTTATATGTTTCGATGGTATATGCGTAATATTTGTTTCCGTAATACATTGATCTTACGGAGATTTTCTGATAATTCTCGATTTTCTGTGAAGTCCTGTACGCTTCGATATTGGCAGCAATTTTCGCATCCAAATCTTTTCCGGAAAGATCTTGTGTTCCTGCCAGAATCTGCGGAGTTACTTCTTTAATATCAGTAATGAAATCTACGGTTACGCCGGGATTCGGAAGTTCTTCATTCATATTTCCTGCCCAGAATCCGCCGGAAAGATAATCGTGTTCCAGTGTAGAATGTGCCTGAATTTGCCCGTAACCGCAATGATGATTGGTAAGCAGCAAACCTTTTGGAGAAATAATTTCGGCAGTACAACCTCCGTTGAACTGAATAACGGCATCTTTAATGCTCGGTTTTTCGGTATTGAAAATATCTTTCGCGGAAATTTTCATTCCCAGGTCTTTCATTTCCTTTTCGTTGAGCTCGGTAGGGATCCACATTCCTCCGTATTGCTGGGCAATTCCGAAAGTAAAGTTGAAAAATGCCGAAGCGATCAGGATATTTCTTTTTAGCATAATTGAAAATTTTGCCTAAAAATAAGGATTTTTTATTTGATGAGGGGAAAATTCTGTAACCTTTCCTTTTTTCACTGACTCTAATAGAGCATAACCAATTAATTTTAAAAAAAAATGGAAAATACAGAATTAAAACAATCGCTGATTCCGGTGTATAATCTGATGAAATACACTTTTGTACTTGTACCCATCGTTGCCGGTGCTGACAAATTTACTAACTTGCTGACGAATTGGGAACAATATCTGAATCCCGGAATTCTCGGTATGCTGCCATTTTCAGGATCGGTTTTTATGATGATTGTCGGCATTATCGAAATTATTGCGGGAATTATTGTTCTTAAAAAACCGGAAATCGGCGGATTAATAGTCGCCGCCTGGCTTGCTTTAATTGCCCTGACTCTAATAGCAGGATTCAATTATTTAGATGTTGCGGTTCGGGATCTGGTAATGGCAATTTCAGCGTTTTCAATGGCGAAAATCTCTAAAATAATCGCTTAGACAGAAGCAGAATACAATGTTTACAACTGAAAAACTGACCGAAAAGGAAATTATAAAACGAATTCTGAATGGCGAAAAAGCGCTGTATGAAATCATTGTAAGACGCTATAATCCGTATTTATACAAAATCGGAAGATCTTACAATTATAATCACGAAGATACGCAGGATTTGATGCAGGAAACTTTTATCAATGCTTATTTAGGCTTGAAAACATTTCAGGAACGTTCGGAATTCAAAACGTGGATCATCAGAATTATGCTAAACAACTGCTATCGGAAAAAAGAAAAATCCAGCTATAAAAATGAGGTTACACAAGCTATTAAAGACAATATGAAACCCGTGTTTTCCGGTTCGGAACAGGATACAGATACAATAATCCGAAACCACGAACTGAGAGATATTATCGAAACTACAATCTGCAAAATTCCGGAGAACTTCCGTATGGTTTTTTCGCTTCGGGAAATCAGCGGACTCAGCGTTGCAGAAACTGCCGACGTACTGAATATCAGCGAAAACAATGTAAAAGTACGGCTGAACAGGGCAAAAACAATGATACGCTCCGAAATCGAGAAAATCTACGATGCGAGTGAATTATTCGAGTACAACCTGAAATACTGCGATGCAATGGTGGAAAATGTGATGAGCCGAATCTGAATATTAGTTATTCAATACTATTATCTGAAAAATTAATAACCCGAAAAGATGTGATATCTTCACATCTTTTAGTATTTTTATAAAATGAAATCCCTGAAACTCATATCCATCTTTCTCTTCTGTTCTCTTTCCGCACAGAAAAATTTTCCTTTCGATTCACTGAAGCTGAAAGATGTTCAGGATTTTTTTGCTGATGATTACGGGAATATTTATCTCTACAAAAACAAGGATTTCAGCTTTACAAAATACGATTCTCTGGGAAAACAGCTCGGAAGAACGATGATGACGCTTCCTTTCCGTGTGCAAAGCGTACAGAATCCATTGAATATCGTTCTGTTTTCGGAAAATGCTCAGGAACTTAAATTTCTCGATCAGAATTTAAACGAAATTCAGAAAGTGGATTTCCGGCAGAAATTCGGCTTTGTGAAATCCGCCTATGCGGAAGATCTGCAGCAGATCTGGCTTCTGGATGAAAGTTCAAAACGCCTGATTCAGTATAATTTCAGGAACGATTTTATCATCAATTCCTATCCCGTAAATCTGGATTTCGACAGGATAAAAGGAATGCTCGTCTTTGAAAATCAGCTTTATACCATTTCCGAAAATCTGTTTTCCGTGTATAATTTTAAAGGTGAAAAGCGCTTTGAAAAAGAGATCGTGAATCCGCAGAAACTCTACCGTGAAAATGGTTTTATTTACATTATTGCCCGAAACCTCATCGAAAAATTTTCGCCTCCCGAAACCTGCGAAATGGTTTTTCTCCGGGAAAATTCACAATTTGTGGATAAAAACTCCTCTTCATATTTTGAACTGAAACAAGGGAAACTTTATATTTACAAACTAAAAAAAATAAGCAATGAGTAATGGGTAATAAGTAATATTTATACGCCGAAATTTCATTACTCATTACCAATTACTTATTACTAATAAAAGAAGTATGCACATCGCCATCACAGGAAATATCGGAGCCGGAAAAACCACACTCACCACAATGCTTGCCAAACATTATGCTTGGGAAGCGCAGTTTGAGGATGTAGATCACAATCCTTATCTCGAAGATTTTTATGCGGATATGAGCCAGTGGAGTTTCGCGCTTCAGATTTATTTTCTGGGAAGCCGTTTCCGGCAGGTAAAGGAAATCCGTGAGAGCGGAAAAAATATTGTTCAGGACAGAACAATTTACGAAGATGCTCACATTTTTGCGGAAAATCTTTATGATATGGGATTGCTTTCCGAAAGGGATTTCAATAATTATTTTTCGGTTTTTAAGCTGATGAAGGATTTTGTTTCGGCACCCGATTTGCTGATCTATCTGAAATCCGACGTTCCGAATCTGGTAAAAAAAATCTACAAAAGAGGTCGTGAATACGAAGCTTCCATCAGCATCGAATATCTTTCCAAACTCAACCAGAAATACGAAAAATGGATCTCCGGCTATAATGAAGGCAAACTTCTGGTGATTGAAGTGGATGATCTTGATTTTGTAGAAAGACCGGAAGATTTCGGACTGATTCTGGAAAAAATTGACGCTGAGCTTCACGGGTTGTTTTAATTTGGAGTCGGAAAAACCGAAAATCCGAAGGACGACCGGGAAATTCGGAGAAAATAAGAACGTTAATTGTCAATCTGCTTCGCAGTGAATAGTGAATTTTTTACGTAAGTAGATTGACAGTTGGTTCGCGAAGCGAAATTGACCATTCACAACCTGAAACCTTGAACTAATATGATAAAAGTCCTCCACAACAACAGCTGCTCGAAATCCAACGCTATTCTGGAATATCTGGACGAAAATAATGTTCAGTTCGAGATTATTGATATCGTTAATGATCCGCTTTCCGAGACGGAAATCAAAACTGTGCTGAAAAAACTCGGAGCCGAACCTTTGGATATTGTCCGTAAAAACGAATCACTTTATAAAGAAAGATTTGCAGATAAAAACTTTTCCGATGAAGAATGGATTAAGATTCTCCACGAAAATCCGTCACTGATTCAGCGTCCAATCCTGATCAAAGGTTCTGTCGCGATGATCGGAAGACCGATTGAAAATGTGAAGTTTTTTATTGAAAAATAAACCGAAAGCCGGAAAGAAAAATAATAAAGTGAATTGTCAATCTGCTCCGCAGTGAATGGTGAATTTTTTCCTATAAGTAAATTCACGATTGACTCGCAAAGCGAAATTGACCATTCACAAATTCAAACCTCAAACCAAAAACTTCGGACTCAAAATTTCACTTATCTTTGCGCAATGAAAAAATCGAAAAAATCCGCAGCGATAGGATTTATCTTCATTACACTTCTCATCGATATTACAGGCTGGGGAATTATCATTCCTGTAGTCCCGAAGCTGATCGAAGAACTCATTAACGGTGATATCAGTGAAGCCGCAAAATATGGTGGCTGGCTGAGTTTTGCCTATGCTTTCACTCAATTTATTTTTTCGCCTTTGGTTGGAAATCTGAGCGATAAATTCGGAAGAAGACCAATTATTCTGATTTCGCTTTTGGGTTTTACGGTCGATTATATTTTTCTTGCGCTTTCGCCGACGATCTGGTGGCTTTTTATCGGAAGAATTATTGCCGGAATTACGGGAGCGAGCGTAACTACTGCAAGTGCTTATATCGCGGATGTTTCCACGGATGAAGACCGCGCGAAAAACTTCGGAATGATCGGCGCTGCTTTCGGTCTCGGTTTTATTATCGGACCTGTAATCGGCGGCGTTTTGGGACATTACGGTTCGAGAGTGCCTTTTTATGCGGCGGCGGTTTTGTGTCTTCTCAATTTCCTTTACGGATTGTTCATTCTTCCTGAAAGTCTCGACAAAAAGAACAGAAGGGAATTCCAATGGAAGCGCGCCAATCCTGTCGGTTCGTTCAAATTCCTGAAAAAACATCCTGAAATTTCCGCACTTACAACCGCTTTGATTTTAATTTACATTGCCGGTCATGCCGTACAAAGCAACTGGAGCTTTTTCACGATGTACAAATTCGGATGGACGGAAAGAATGGTCGGAATCTCTTTGGGAGTGGTCGGCTTAATGGTCGGTCTGGTTCAGGGAGTTTTAATTCGGTGGATTAATCCGAGAATCGGCGACCGGAAAAGTATTTATTACGGATTGATGCTCTATGCTTTCGGAATGCTGCTTTACGCTTTTTCGTCACAGGGTTGGATGATGCTCGTTTTCACCATTCCGTACTGTCTGGGCGGAATCTGCGGTCCTGCTTTGCAATCGGTGATTACAAAAAGTGTTCAGCCGAATGAACAAGGTGAACTTCAAGGTGCTTTAACGAGCTTAATGAGCGCGACCTCTATTGTCGGTCCGCCGTTAATGACAAATCTGTTTTACTATTTTACACACGATGAAGCGCCTTTTCAGTTTGCGGGAGCGCCATTTTTGCTGGCTTGTATATTAATGGTGATCAGTATTCTGATTATTTATTCTGCGTTTAATAAAAATAAGATTTCCTGAAATCCTTAAAATTTTTATAAAATTAAAAATCCTCCGAAAAGTTGAATAACAATTCGTAATTTTGCAGCTATGGAACTGAGTATTGGAGAAATGCTGGTGATTGCATTGGTAATCATTGTGCTGTTCGGACCGGATAAACTTCCGCAGATTGCCCGTGAATTGGGACAAGGCGTGAGGAAAATGCGCGGTGCGGTGGAAGATATCAAAACCGAAATTTTGAAAGAAACCGATAATCCTGTTTCGGAAATTAAAAAAGAAATCGAAAAAGTGAAGGAAGCTGCACAAAATGCAAATCCGATCAATTCCTTAAAAGACGATGTTCTTTCCGAAAATTCCAAACCGGAAATCCCTGCCGTAAAACCCTCCGAAGACGAGAATTACGAAGGACCGATAAGCCGATAATATGAACGAATTTATTCAGGAAGATAAAAATTTGCTTGTATTTCTCAATAATCTGGGAGACAGCCGTTTCGATCAGTTTTGGATTCTGGTTTCGGAAAAGTGGATATGGATTCCGCTGTATTTTATTTTCCTGTATTTGCTTTTCAGGAATTTTAAATTGAAATCGCTGATATTTATTTTAATCTTCATCGCAATCGGAGTCGTAGCTTCGGATCAGATTTCCGGAATTTTCAAATACGGAATTGCTCGGTTGCGACCTTGCCACGATCCGAGTCTGGAGCATTTAATACGCGAAGTACAATGTGGCGGGCAATTAGGATTTTATTCCGCACACGCATCCAACACGTTTTTCATCGCTACTTTTATGGGAGTGATCCTGAAAAACAAATATCCTTTTCTTTTATACATTCTGCTTTTCTGGGCGGCATTTGTTTCTTACAGCCGGATATATCTCGGTGTTCATTTTCCTTTCGATATAGTTTTCGGAGCGATGGTCGGATTTCTTCTGGGCGGATTTTTTTCTGCTTTGGCGAAGAATGTGGTGAGGAAGCAGGCTTGAGTTCGGAAGAAAAATAAGAAAGTCAGTTGTCAATTTGCTTTGCAGTGAATGGTGAATTTTTTACCGGAATCAAATTGACGATTGACTCGCGAAGCGAAATTCACTATTCACAACCTCGCTCTCATCAATCATTATGATACGGTTTTCCCTGCAAAATCTGATCTGCACGATAAATTTGTTCCACAAAAAACAAACGGATCATTTGATGAGTGAAAGTCATTTTGGAAAGAGAGAGCTTTTCGTTGGCTTTTTCATAAATTTCTTCTGCAAAACCGTACGCTCCGCCAATCAGGAAATTTACTTTTTTTACTGAATTATTCTGCCAGCTGTCAATTTTTGAGGCGAATTCCCGACTGGTAAACTGCCTGCCTTTTTCATCAAGTATCACATTATGATCGGAATTTTCGATATGATTCAGGAACAATTTTGCTTCTTCTTTTTTCAAAAGTTCGGGAGAAAGACTGCGAGCGTTTTTCACATCCTGAATTTCAGTCAGCTCAAAATTCCAGTGTTTGGGAAGACGGTTACGGTAATAGGAAATCAGGGATTTTATTTCCTTATCATCGGTTTTTCCGATGCAGATGAGGTTTATTCGCATTTCATTATCTTTGCTTTGCAAATATAGATGAATGACAGTACGTGCACCTAAATTTCTCATTAAAATTAAAAATTTTCTGAACGGTATCTACATTCCTTTCTTGGGAATTTCGCTGTGGAAAATGTTCGGGGTTTACGGGAAAGGTATTTTCGGAAACCAGATAGGAAAACAGGCAGCAGCGATTTCGTGGGCGTTTTTTCTGAGTCTTTTTCCCTTTATTTTGTTTTTGCTTTCGCTTCTGCCTTATTTGCCACATTACGATAAACTTCAGTTTTATATTTTTGAAGTTCTGATGCCGAATATTCTTCCTGCCAATATTCTGAAAGATGTTACCGATTATATTCAGAATTATATTTTGCCGAATATGAAAAGCCTGAACAATATTTCCATTATTCTCGCCCTGATTTTCGGAACGAACGGAACACATTCACTGATCAACGGCTTTAACGCGAATACAGATCTGAAACGGAATTTTTTCAAGGAATATCTGGTTTCCATTTCGGTAACGGTTGCTTTTATTGCGCTTATTGTTCTTACGATTCTGGGAATTTATTACAGTGAAGTCGTGCTGAAACTTTTTACTCCGGAATACAATATTTCGTGGTTTGTGAATAACCTGTCGAAAATTATCGGATATTTTTCGTTTCCGTTTTTCTATTTTATTCTGCTCAGCTTATTCTATTGGGTAGGATGTCTGAAAATTACGAGCTGGAAACAGGCAGTTCCGGGAGCGATTCTCACTACGATCCTTTTTATATTACTGACGTATGGTTTTGCCATTTATCTGAAAAACTTTGCAAGATATAATGTGCTTTACGGCTCCATCGGTTCCATTATCATCGTGATGGTTTGGGTAAACATCAATATTGTCCTGATGCTTTTAGGAAACGAGCTGAATATCGCTATCAAAAAAGTCCGTGTTGAAAAAATGATGGCTGAAGAAATGGAGCATGATTTTCCAGATCTGAAAAGTAAAGAAATTGCGGAATAGAAAGAGTGTTACCACTTTTTTCTCTGCAGATAAATATACGTTACCACCACAATCAGTCCCATAAAACCAAGCGTAAGGAAATAACCGTATTTTTTTGAGAGCTCAGGCATATAGCTGAAATTCATTCCGTAAACTCCGGCAATAAAAGTGATCGGTAAAAAATAGACGGAGTAGATTGCCAGCATCTTCATCACCTGATTGGCTTTCTGATCGGTAAGTGCCAGAAACATCGAAATAAGGTTGGTAATCTGCACATTAAGATGATCGAAATCAGCGAGAACACTTTTATATTTATCATTCAGGTCTGTGATTTCGGTTTCTGAGAGCTTTAGCAGCTTAAAATTTTCCACCCATTCGTGCGAAATATTCAGAAGCCGGGAATTGAGTCCGGTTTTCCTTTTCAGTTTGTATAAGCGCCGGATCTGTGCGGAAGGATTAGTGTTTTTAAGAAAAATCTCATTCTCCATATTATCAAGTGTTTCCAGCAGACTTGTACTCTCATCATTGAAAGATTTCATTACTTTCAGGGCAAGATTCAGGGCGATATGTGAAGGCGTAATTTCCGCTTTTTCACCGAGAATTTCTTTTTTGTATTCATAGATGCTTCTGTTCCGCATTCGGTGAATGGTAATAATAGTATGCCCGACAATAAAAACCCCGAGCTTTGTACTCACATCGCTGATGCTGTTAAGATTTGAACGCTCCAGCTCCGTATTTTCCCGCATCAGATAAAATTTCACTCTTCCGTCTTCTTCATATTTCGGAAGGTGATTGGCATCAATGGTATCTTCAAGCAGAAGATTATTGATTTCGTACTGCTCGTGCAGAAAGCTCAGATCTTCCAGTACCGGAGCTTCCACATCTACCCATTCGCAGTTTTTGCTTTTGTAAACGATTTCTGTTGGCATAGTACAAATGTAATGTAAAATCCGCTTTCGTGTTATTAATAAAGTATATTTCCCGATATAACAGACTCCGATATTGCGGATTTGCAATCTGTAACCATAATAAAAGATTGAAAAACTTTTTCATTGGAAAAATTTTAAGAACTTTACGCTTTGTAACTATCCATTAAAATTTCAAAAATGAATATCAATCTCACCGATAAAAGCAAAAAAGCATATTCTCAAATTCTCTCTTTTTTCACTGAAGAAACCTGGGAGAAAAACAAAAATAATTTCCCGAAAAACACTACTCACTTTTTCAATGGAAAAAAAGGAGAAACTTTTGTGGTAACTTCCGAAAAATCAGTTCAGTATCTGATTGGTCTTGGAGAAAATGTTCAGAAGTTTGAAATTCAGAAAACGGCAAATGATTTTTCTCAAAAAAATAAAAAAAATTTACAACCTGTTTCCACAAAAATTGAAGCGAAAAATTTCAACAGCAATCAATTAGAGTCGCTTATCAACGGACTTTTTCTGGGAACATACCAATATCCTTTTAAAACAGAGCATCCTTTCTGGAACGAAAATTCTGAACTTCATATCGAAAATTTTGAGCCGGAAAAACTATCGGAAATTTCAGAAAAAACACTTGCACTCTGCAACGGACAATTCGCAGCAATGGACTGGCTGAACAAACCTGCCAATTTCAAAAAAACGAATGACGTTTCCTCTTTCCTGAAAGACATCTCCAAAAAATACAAATTCAAATACACCGCTTTCAACCGGAAAGAATGCGAAAAACTGGGACTGGGTGCTTTTGTTTCCGTGAATCAGGGAAGTTCGATGGATTGCGCTTTTACCATTATCGAATATAAAAGTTCTGCAAAAAATGCGAAAACCATAGGTCTTGTCGGAAAATGTGTTTTATTTGACACAGGCGGAATTTCCCTGAAAAATCCGGACAATATGCACTATATGAAATCCGATATGGGAGGCGCAACTGCCGTAATCGGAACACTGATTTCCGCTGCGGAACAAAAACTTCCCGTAAATATTGTCGCGATTTTACCCATTACCGACAATGCCATTTCAGAGAAAGCCTATCTTCCGAGCGATGTAGTTACCGCCTACAACGGAAAAACAATCGAAGTTCTGAACACCGATGCAGAAGGCAGAATGACGCTTTCAGACGGACTTTCCTATCTTTCAAAAAATTACAAAACCGATGTTCTGATTGATCTCGCAACTTTGACAGGAAGTGCCGTAAGAATGTTCGGAGATACTTGCGGAGCAATGTTTTCCAATAATGAAAATCTCAAAAATTCTTTAATAAAATCCGCTGACGAAACCAATCAGAGATTGTGGAATCTTCCGCTTTGGGATATCTGGAAAGAAGATTTCAGGTCCGATGTCGCCGATTTTAAAAATATCTCAATGAAACCGATTGGTGATTGCATTGTTGCAGCTAAATTTCTCGAACAATTCATTGAAAATCATCCGAACTGGGCGCACCTCGATATTGCCGGAGTTGCCTTTGGAAAAGTAAATTATGCCAAAGAAAAAGCGGCAACCGGATATGGTGTTCAGCTTTTGTTACATTTCATTGAAAATTTCCGCTAAAAATTAGCGTATTACAAAAATTCTCTGTATAATTGAATTACAATTTTCAAATCCGAACTACTTTTCAAAAATCAATATTGATTATTTAACAAAAAAAGTAATTATTTTTTGATAATTCATTAATTTTTAAATTTCGTTATATGGAGGAGAAAACCATTGTCTGCATATCCTGCTACTACAAAGGATATGATTTTATGGACGAAATGAAGAAGCTGGGAAATAAAGTAATCCTCATCACTTCAGAAAAATTACGCGAAAAAAACTGGCCTTGGCACGCAATCGACGAGGTTTTTTATATGTCAGAAATTTCACCTTCTGTCTGGAATCTGGAACATCTTGTTCAGGGATTTTCGCATCTGATGGTTTCCAGAAAAGTAGATGCGGTAGTTGCTCTGGACGATTACGACGTGGAAAAAGCAGCACTTATCCGCGAAACTTTCCGTATTCCGGGAATGGGACAAACCACGCATCGTTATTTCCGCGACAAGCTGGCAATGCGGCAACAGGCAAAAGATACCGGAATCAGCGTTCCGGAATTTACCTCAATCTTCAATGATGATGTGGTTCGTGAATTTACGGAAAAAATCCCTGCTCCCTGGGTTCTGAAACCTCGCTCCGAAGCTTCGGCAAGTGGAATTAAAAAACTGAATTCCGCAGAAGAACTTTGGACAGCCATTGAAAATTTAGGTGAAGAAAGACATCTTTTTCTTTTGGAAAGCTTCAAACCCGGCGATGTGTATCACGTAGATTCTTTGGTGTACAACAAGGAAATCGTTTTTACCTGCTCTTCAAAATATCTTGCTCCTCCGATGAAAGTTTCGCACGAAGGCGGCGTTTTCCGTACCAAAACTTTAAACCGGTATTCAGGGGAATTCTCTGATTTAAATGAAATTAATGCTTCGGTTTTACATAATTTCGGACTTAAAAACGGAGCTACGCACAGCGAATATATCAAAGGTGAAGACGGAAAATATTATTTTCTGGAAACTTCATCAAGAGTTGGCGGTGCTCACATTCCCGATCTTGTGGAAGCTGCAACCGGAATCAATATTTGGAGAGAATGGGCAAAACTGGAAGATGCGCTTCTGAAAAATAAAAAATATGAAATCGGGAAACCGACAGGTTTTTTCGCCGGACTCATTATTGCCTTGGCAAAAGAACTTCATCCCGATACATCCGGATTTGAATGTGAAGAAGTTTGTAAATTTCTTCCAATGGATTATCATATCGGAATTGTTTATAAATCGGATAACGAAGCCAAAATACAAGACCGCTTAGACGAAGCCGCACAAAAAATCACGGAAAATATTCTCAATATTATTCCGCCGAAAGACAAGCCGACATCGTGAGTTGTGGGAAGATAATGGGAAAAAGTCAATGGTCAATTTGCTTCGCAGTGAATGGTAAATCTTTCCGTAATATAAATTGACAATTGACTCGCGAAGCGAAATTCACCATTCACAACTTGAAACCTGAAACCAAAAATTAAAGTTATGCCAAAAATAGAACACATTGATTATTATTCACACATTCTCGGAATGAGCCTGAAAGTGGAAGTTACCGGACATTTCGGATATCCTATTATTATGTTTCCGACTTCGCAAGGTCAATATACTCAGAACCACGATTTCAAACTAAACGAGAGCATCAGTTGGTTTGTAGATCAGGGAATTGTAAAATTATACAACATCCAGACGATTGACCAATGGAGCTTTTACGACAAAGGAATTCATCCTGCCGACAGAATCCGGAATTATGAATTGTGGGTGCAGTTTATCCGTCAGGAATATATTCCGTACATTCAGAAGCTGCATCAGACACATCGTGTTGCTTTGGCAGGAGCGAGTTTCGGAGGCTATCACGCTGCCAATCTCGCATTTCGTTTTCCTGATCTGGTTTCTCATCTTTTCTGTCTTTCCGGAGCGTTTTCTATCAGGAACTTTATGGACGGATATAATGACGAACTCGTATATTTCAATTGTCCCCGTGAATTTGTTCCGAATGATGAAGCCTTTAAATACAAGCATATGCACATTGTTCTCAGCACTTCCGATGAAGATATCTGCCTCGAGCAAACCCGTGAAATGGCGAGAATTCTGGATGCAAAAGGAATCAATAACTGGTATGATGAAAGAAAATGGATCAACCACGACTGGCCGCTCTGGAGAATGGTTTTTCCGATGTTTGTCGGGAAATTGTTCGGGTAGAAGTCGGAAAGTCCGCATAAGTCCGAAAGATGACGGAGACTTGGAGAAAGTAAGACTTTGAGATTGAGAAAATGAAAAAATACAAATTACGAAGTTGAAAAAGCCGAAAGCCGATTTCAACTTTAAACTTTAAACTAAAAAACAAAAATATTATGGCAAAAAAAGTAGGAATTTTATTCGGAATGGAAGACACATTTCCGTGGGCTTTCATTGATAAAGTAAATGAACTTGGAAACGGCGAGATCGTTGCAGAACCTGTTTCCATTGATAAGCTGGAACAAGGCGCAGATTATGGTTATGCCGTAATTATCGACAGAATTTCGCAGGATGTTCCTTTTTACAGAGCGTATCTGAAAAACGCGGCTCTGAACGGAACTTACGTCATCAACAATCCTTTCTGGTGGAGCGCGGACGAAAAATTTTTCAACAACGCTCTGATGACAAAACTCGGAGTTCCGCTTCCGAAAACGGTACTTCTTCCCTCACACGAAAGACCGGAAAATACTACGGAAACGTCTTTCAGAAACCTGAAATTTCCTCACGACTGGGATTATATTTTCAATTACATCGGATTTCCGGCTTATATGAAGCCTCACGACGGAGGCGGCTGGAGAAATGTGTATCGTGTCGAAAGTCCCGAAGATATGTGGGCAAAACACGCGGAAACCGAACAGCTTGTGATGATGGTTCAGGAAGAGATCGTGTTTCAGGATTATTACAGAGTGTATTGTCTTGGAAAAAAATATGTGCATATAATGCCTTATGAACCGAGAAACCCTCATCATTTAAGATACGCAACCACTCACAAAACCGAAGGCGAAGAACTGAAAAAACTTCTGAAACAGATCGAAGAGCTTACCATTAAAATGAATGAAGCATTAGGCTACGATTTCAATACGGTGGAATTCGCAGTAAGAGACGGAATTCCTTACGCAATCGATTTCTGTAATCCTGCTCCTGATGCAGACAGAAATTCCGTAGGAGAAGAAAACTTCGCGTGGATTGTAGAACACGCCGCGAAACTGGCGGTAGAAAAAGCAAAAGAATACGTTCCCGGAAAAGCCAATATTTCCTGGGGAAAATTTGTGAAAGATTCTGCGAAATAATAATTTAAATAAAATCCTTCAAGGTTTTTGAAACCTTGAAGGATTCATCAAAAAGCACAAATATTAACATTATGGGACATATATTCACATTAGGTGTAGAAGAAGAATACCAGATCATTGATGCGGAATCCCGCGACCTGGTTTCCCACGTTTCCAAAATAATCGAAGGCGGAAAAGCGACATTAAGTGAAAATCTGAAACACGAAATGCACGAATCCGTTGTAGAAATGGAAACCGGCATCTGCAATAATATCCAGGAAGTGAGAGACGAGTTGTACTCGCTGCGACAAAGACTGATTAAAACTGCTCACGACCAGAATCTGCGTGTTTCCGGAGGCGGAACTCATCCGTTTTCCAGATGGCAGGATAATACCATTACCAAGCACGACCGTTACGATAAAATTGTCGGAGATCTGGGAGATGTAGCGCGTTCCAATCTTATTTTCGGACTGCACGTTCACGTCGGAATTCCGGACAGAGAAGAAGGCGTGAGAATACAAAACGTGATGCGCTATTTTCTTCCCCATATTTACGCGCTTTCCACCAATTCGCCGTTTTGGATTGGCAGACAAACCGGCTTCAAGTCTTACCGTCAGGAAGTTTTCGTAAAATTTCCGAGAACGGGAATTCCAAGTTACTTTTCCAGTGCGGCGGAATTTGATGCGTATGTAAACCTGATGATCAAAACCGGAACGATTGACAATGCCAAGAAAATCTGGTGGGATCTTCGTGTTCACCCGTTTTATCCGACGATCGAATTCCGGATTTGCGATATGCCGCTTCGTGTGGATGAAACTGTTTGTCTTGCCGCAATTATGCAGGCTTTAACGGCAAAAATCTATAAGCTCCATCAGCAGAATCTGAGTTTCAGAAGCTATCGCAGATTATTGCTGAACGAAAACAAATGGCGCGCTTCCAAAGATGGAATCCACGCTCATCTTATCGATTTCGGGAAAGAGGAAAGCGTACCTTACGAAAATCTCCTGAAAGAACTTCTGGAATTTATCGATGATGTGGTGGATGAACTGGGAAGCCGCAAGGAAGTGGAATATGCGTGGGAAATTATGAAACGCGGAACAGGAGCAGACCGCCAGCTGAAAGTTTTTGAAGAAACCGGAGATTTGAAATCTGTGGTAGATTATATGATTGCGGAAACGGAATACGGGATTGTAAAGGAATAAAATAATATTTAACTTATTTCGCAAAAATCAGAAAATAAGTTAAAATAATAAAAAAAATCCTGTCGATAACAGGATTTTTTATTTTGTGATTAAAGTTCCAGCGCCTTTCTTTCGTCTCCGTTCATCAGGAATTCCACCGGATTATCGATTCCCTCTTTCACGGCAACCAAAAATCCTACGGATTCCCTTCCGTCGATAATTCTGTGATCATAAGACATCGCAACGTACATCATCGGTCGGATTTCCACTTGTCCGTTTACGGCAACCGGTCTCTGGATAATGTTGTGCATTCCCAGAATTGCGGATTGCGGTGGATTGATGATCGGTGTGGAAAGCATTGAGCCAAAAACTCCTCCATTGGTAACGGTGAAAGTTCCACCTGTCATTTCATCAACCGTAATTTTTCCGTCTCTTACCTTTTCCGCAAGTGTTTTGATATTGGCTTCCACTCCTCTGAAAGTCATATTTTCAGCATTTCTGAGAACAGGAACCATCAAACCCTTCGGACCTGAAACCGCAATAGAAATATCACAGAAATCGTAATTGATCTTATAATCTCCGTCAATGGAAGCATTCACATCAGGATACATCTGCAACGCTCTGGTTACCGCTTTCGTGAAGAAAGACATAAAGCCGAGACCGATTCCGTGCTTTTGTGCGAATTCATCTTTATACTGCTTTCTGATTCTGAAAATTTCGGACATATCCACTTCGTTGAAAGTAGTAAGCATTGCCGTTTCATTCTTTACAGAGACCAATCTGGCAGAAAGTTTTCTTCTGAGAACTGAAAGTTTTGTAGTAGTAGTCGATCTGCTTCCGTCAGTTGAAGAAACCGCTCCCATTGATACGGTTGCGTTTGCAGATTCCGCATCTTCTTTGGTAATTCTGCCGTCTCTTCCCGAACCTTGCACGGAAGAAGCAGGAATTCCTTTTTCGTCCAGAATTTTTTTGGCAGCAGGAGAAGGTGTTCCTGTTGCATAAGTTGCCGCAGGTTTTTCTTCCGCTTTCGGAGCTTCTTTTTTAGGTGCTTCTTCTGCTTTCGGAGTTTCCGCAACAGACTGCTTCGCTTCGCTCGCAGCTTCCGGTTTTGCGGCATCCATATCGATTAAGCAGACTACCTGTCCTACCTGAACTACTTCTCCTTCTTCCGCTTTCAGTGTGATTACACCACTTTGTTCCGCAGGAAGCTCGAGGGTTGCCTTATCGGAATCCACTTCTGCAATCGGCTGGTCTTTTTCCACATAATCACCGTCTTTTACTAACCACGTTGCGATTTCCACTTCTGTGATCGATTCTCCCGGTGAAGGAACTTTCATTTCTAATATTGCCATAATTTTTTGAGCTTTTGGCGGCTTGTTTTGAGGCAAACCGCAAGATTATTTTCTATTTATTTTTTCGTTTCAATTCATATTAGTAAGCAGCTCTTTCGGTAAAAACCGTGAAAGCAGGTAAAACTGATTTTTTTCCAGAACCGTGAATTTCCAGCTTTTCAGGTTGGAAGAGCTTGCAACCGCTTCCTTGTGAGTCCGGATTTCATAAAACTGAGTCTGACTGTTAAACTTCACTTTATCTGAACCGAATTCTCTTTGCAAAGCAGCCAGCAACTGCTCTTTCGGAATTTCATTGCTCAGGAATTTCATATCGATCCGTTGATTAAAATTCAGTTTCAGATAGGTTTTATTTCCCGATTTCAGAATATTATCTTCCACGATGATATTTTCGGGAGGATACGTTCTGAATTCCATTTCCTTGGAGTTGAACACCAAATCCATCGTATCCAGCATCTGATCTCTCGGAACCAGCATCAGGAAATCTTCATTGGCATAAACATCTAATGCTTTTTCAAACTCTTTGTTAATCATCAGCTGATTGTAATCCATAAACTGATTTTCAATATCGGCAGAATAATTCTGGGAAAATCCCAAAGCCGATACTGTCAAAAATATGAAAAAGATGAATCTATTCATTGATATTAAGCTGTTACCGGTCTTTCCACAGGTACATCATCACAGTTAAAAACCCTGTTGATTACGCCTGTCTGGATTTTTTCAAACATTTTATGACTTCCCGGAGCCGGAGTTCCGCTCGGAACAGGAGCCACCACCTGAATTCCCGTATCACGGAAATTTCTCAGAATAAATGACCATGCTCCCATATTTTCCGGTTCTTCCTGAGCCCAGATTAATTCTTTTCTCTTGTTATATTTAGCAAAGATTTCTTCAATTTTATCCATTTGAAGCGGATATATCTGCTCGAATCTTACGATCGCAACTGTTTCATCATTGCTGCTTTCTTTTTTGGCGAGAAGCTCGTAATATAATTTTCCTGTACACAATACCAGCTTTTCCACTTTTTCAGGATTTGCGGTCGGGTCATCCAGAATCGGCTGGAATTCTCCGTTGGCAAGATCTTCTAATTTTGAAACGACTTTAGGATGTCTTAAAAGCGATTTCGGAGTCATCACCACCAAAGGTTTTCTGAAAGCGAATTTCATTTGTCTTCTCAATAAATGGAAGTAATTCGCAGGAGTGGTGATATCGGCAACGATAATATTTTCATTCGCGCAAAGCGTTAAAAATCTTTCCAATCTCGCGGATGAATGTTCTGCACCTTGTCCTTCCGAACCGTGAGGAAGCAGCATTACCAGTCCATTCTGCACTTTCCATTTATCTTCTCCGGCTACTAAATACTGATCAACAATAATCTGCGCTCCGTTGGTAAAATCCCCGAACTGCGCTTCCCAGATCGTCAAAGTATTCGGTGAAGCCATTGCATAACCGTAATCAAAGCCCAAAACTCCATATTCGGAAAGATGGGAATTATATATCTGAAATTTCTGCTGATCGTTTACGTGCTGCAAAGGAATGTATTCTTCTTCACTGTCTTCAGTTTTTATAACTGCGTGGCGGTGAGAGAATGTTCCTCTTTCCACATCTTCACCGGAAATTCTGATATCCGAACCTTCTTCCAGCAATGTAGCATACGCTAAAAGCTCTCCCATTGCCCAATCCAGAGAATTGTTTTCCACCATTTTCAGGCGGCTTTCAAATAATCTTGTGATCTTATTGATGAATTTTTTATCTGCCGGAAGCGTGGAGATTTTTACCGCCAGCCCTTTCAGCTTTTCCAAATCGAATTTGGTATTGTAGGTTTTATAGACACTTCCTTTGGCTGCAATCGGATAATCTTTCCAGATCTGCTCCATAAAAACTGCCATTGTGTTTTTCTCAATCTCTTTTGAAGCATCAAAATCAATATCCAGAAGCGCTTTGAAATCGGCTTCCATTTTTTTCAGAACATCATCGGAAACAATTCCTTCCTGAATCAGCTTCTGCTTATAGATCTCTCTCGGATTCGGATGTTTTGAAATGATCTTATATAAATTCGGCTGTGTAAATCTCGGTTCATCACCTTCATTATGCCCGTATTTTCTGTAACCCAAAAGGTCAATATATACATCTTTCCCGAATTTCGCCCGATATTCCGCAGCGAATCTGATCGCGTGAACCACCGCTTCCACATCATCATCATTCACGTGCATTACCGGAGAATCGGTAACTTTTGCGATATCCGTACAATATAATGAAGAACGTGCATCCAGATAATTCGTGGTAAACGAAACCTGATTATTTACAACAATATGAACGGTTCCGCCGGTTTTGTAACCGTCAAGCGTCATCATTTGCGCAATTTCATAAACAATTCCCTGTCCGGCAATCGCACCGTCTCCGTGAATAATAATCGGTAACACTTTATTGTAATCGTGATATTGGTTGTCCACTTTTGCACGGCAGATTCCTTCCACCAAAGCGGCTACTGTTTCCAGATGCGAAGGATTCGGCACAAGATTTATTTTTACGGTTTCGCCTGATTCGGTTTGGATGATATTGGTTGCGCCCAAATGATATTTCACATCACCGGAAAATACATCTTCTTCAAACTCTTTTCCTTCAAATTCCGAGAAGATCTGCTTGTAAGATTTCCCGAAAATATTGGTAAGAACATTCAGTCTTCCTCTGTGCGCCATTCCCAGAACCACTTCATCAACGCCTAATTGGGAAGATCTCGTAATCAGCTGATCCAAAGCAGGAATCAGAGATTCTCCGCCTTCGAGTGAAAAACGCTTCTGTCCCACAAATTTGGTATGAAGATAATTTTCAAATGCCACTGCCTGATTCAATTTCTGAAGAATTTCCGTTTTTTCGGCAGCGGAAAGCTTTGCGTGATTTTCATTCACCTGAATCCATTGCTGGATAAATTTCTTTTCTTCAACATTCTGGATATGAGCATATTCCACGCCAATGGAATCGCAGTAAATTGCCTGAAGATGTTTCAGAATATCTCTCAGAGTTGCCGCTCCGGACATTCCTGTTTCCACGGCACAATTGAATTTTTTATCAAGATCAGCATTGGAAAGACCGAAATTGCTCAGTTCCAGAGTCGGGAAATGATGCCTTCTTTCACGGACAGGATTGGTTTTGGTAAACAAATGTCCGCGCAGTCTGTATGCTTCAATCAGGTTTACAACGCGAAACTCTTTCTGCATGTCTTCAGAGATCGCTCCGTTTGAAGCGGCGTTCTGTGCATATTGCGAAACGGTTTCCACATTATATTCCGCATCATCGCTGTAATTTTGAAGCGCAAAATCGAAGCCCTGAAAAAAGGCTTTCCAGGATGGCTCCAAAGAATCGGGAAATTTAAGATATTGCTGGTACAAATCCTCAATAAGCTGAGAATGTGCGGCGTTCAGAAATGAAAATCTATCCATTATTTACAGTTTTTTTCACTGTGGTTTTTATTAATAAAGTACGAAGCACAAAATTACGAAATTTTTGCTATTAAAAGAAATAATAAAAGACTGTTGAAATTCCACAAAAATCAGCCTCTCTGTTCGCAAAAATTACGACTTCGAACACTTCATTACGGAAACCAATATGCCGCTGCTTCGCAGCTTTCCGGAAAGTGTATTTCTTTTTTTACCAATATGCCGCCGCTTCGCGGCTTCACGAAAGAAAATTTACCTATAAACAGGCAGCGTAATTTTCATCATCACGTCTTTGCCTTCCTGCGGCGCTTCGATAAAAGTCTGCATCAGTTCGCCGTTCCGCATTGTATCTTTTTTGGCTTTTTGCAGAAGCGTCTGGATCGCTGCGATCCGGTTGGAATAATTTCCTTTGAAATAAATGGAATAAGCCTGTGAAGAATTCATTGTCCGGAAGCTGAAATTGTTGTCTTTCACTCCTACTCTCTTGGAAAGCGGAATTCCGTAAAAATAAGAAACTTCCTTATCCTTATAATTTCCGGGACTTGTAATGAGTACCGGGAAACCAACCTCATCTTCGGTTTTTCCAAGATCGGAAGAAACAAAATTATATACCTTATTATGGTTCATCACAATGTTTTTGAAAAGCGCGTCCTTCTTGTTCGATGTGCTTACGTTAATACCGACGAGCAGGCTTCCTTCCAGGTTTTCCACTATCAGGCTGTCATATTTTATTCTGGAAAGCTGATCGTCTTTTTCCACTTTATTTCCGAGAAGCGCCTGAAGATTGACCATACTTTTGTCGAGGTTTTCCGCAAAAACATCTTCCGTCCAGAAATTGATCGCCCTTTTCAGAAGCGGCTGTTTTGGAGTATGTACAAACCACGTGATCTTGGTTTTCCCGGGAGAAACAGCCTGAAATTTAATATCAATTTTTGAGGGGTTATTTTTGTTTCCCTCAAAAAGGTGGTATTTAAGAGTGCTGTTCGGACTTTCGTAACGGATCGTCATTTCACCGGCGCGTTCGGACTTTTTATCGAAAAAGCTCATCGCGCTTCCCTGTCCTTCATAAGGCTGATAATAATCGATGGTCATTGTTTTGGAACTGGAAAAATAATTGTTCCACCGTGTGAAATTCTGAAAATTATTAAACTGCGGAAATACTTTTTCCACAGGATAATTAATCTCTTTCACCACCGTGAAATCCTTGCTTTCATCAGCAAAAAAATACATTACGGCAGAATATGCCGCAAATAAAACTGCCACAACAGCGAAAACTATTTTTATCCAGCGCATTGGGCAAAATTAGGGAAAAAGCGGGAAATTCAAAATACGAAAATGAGGAGATGATTTATTTTTGCAGACGAATTAAAGATTTGTTTGATTGCCTCGCTCCGCTCACAATAACAAAATGCAAGGTTTTTTCATTCCAAACCTTGCATCTTACAACTTGCATCTCAAAGAGAGATCTATCCGATATGCGTTCCCGGAGCGATCACCGCGTTTTTCTTCACCACTACAATTCCGTCTTTAATGGAATGGGTTTCGTAATCACCGTCCGGAAGATGTTTTCCTCCGATAATGCGTACATTATTCCCGATTCTGCAGTTTTTATCAAGAATCGCTTTTTCGATGTAGCAGTACTTCCCGATTCCGAGATTCGGAGCTCCGGAATGATCGTTTTCTATGATCTCCGAAGTAAGCTGGTAAAAATCAGCACCCATAATATAAGAATTAACGATCGTGCTTCCTTTATCGATACGGGTTCTGTTGCCTACAATGGAATTTTCAATTTTATCCGCCATAATAATACAGCCATCTGCAATCACCGCTTTATTCACATACGAGCTGAGAATTTTCGACGGAGGCAGCATTCTCGCCCTCGTATAAACAGGCGATGAGCTAAAAAGATTGAATTTCGGGAAATCCTGACAGAGATCCAGATTGGCATCGAAGAAAGAATCAATTGTTCCTATATCCGTCCAATAGCCGTCGTACTGATAGCTGAGCGTTTTGTATTTCCCGATTCCGTTCGGAATAAGCTCACCTCCGAAATCATCTCCCGGATCTTCTTCAAACATTTTTTCCAGAACCTTTTTGCTGAAAACGTAAATTCCCATCGAAGCCAGATATTCTTTTCCTTCGGCTTTGCTTTTTTCCGAAGTTTCGGATTTCCAGTCAGGCAGCAGATCTGCGGACGGTTTTTCGATAAAAGAAGTGATATTGCCTTCCTCATCCGATTTCAGGATTCCGAAACCGGGCGCATCTTTGGAATTTACAGGAATGGTGGCAATGGTGATATCACCGTTATTCTGGCAATGGAAATCAATCATTTTCCTGAAATCCATCTGGTAAAGCTGATCTCCGGAAAGAATCAGAATATATTCATACTCATATTTTTCCAGATGCTTCATCGACTGGCGCACTGCATCTGCAGTTCCCTGATACCACTGATCGTTTTCCACATTCTGCTCGGCAGCAAGAATATCCACAAAACCTTTGCTGAAAATATCAAAATGATAAGAATTCTTAATGTGCGAATTCAGTGAAGCGGAGTTGAACTGGGTCAATACTAAAATTTTGTTGTATCCTGAATTCAGGCAGTTGGATATCGGAATATCCACCAATCTGTATTTTCCGGCGATAGGAACTGCCGGTTTTGAACGTGAATACGTTAATGGAAAAAGCCTTGTTCCTCTTCCGCCTCCTAATACGATTGAGATTACGTTGGGTTTCATATATAATTATCGTTTTTTGTTTGTTTTCTAATTTCTCATTTAAAGATAATAAATATTATTGAGTAAGAAGTAATTTTTAAAAAATTTGAATATTTTTTTGATATACAATGAAAGTGTAAATCGTAAATATTTGATTATCCGTATTTTTGTCTTAAAACAAAAGTACTAAAAATTCAAGGCCTGGATTTTTTTGCTAAAATTTAAAATTATTTTCTAAAATTTCCAAAACTCGGGCGGAAACAAAATTTTATTTTTTAATAACGGTTTTCGCCGCCACTCAAATGATAATTCGTCGATTCCTTTGAAAATAATAAACAAGGATATGAGACAAACAATGGAAATTTTTTAACGAAAATATTTTTAAATTTCTTAACGCAAAAAACTCCTAAGTCGAAAATTGCGTTCTGATTCTTATTTAATGAAAATCTTATTTCCGGTACAAGCTGATATAGTTTTGCGCAGATTTTTCCCACGAAAAATCAAAGCTCATATTTGCCTGAATCATTTCCGATAACAGATTTTCGTTATGATAAATATTGAGCGCCCTGTTCATCGCGTGAACTGCATCATCCGAACCGGCATTTACAAAATTGATTCCTGCTCCTCCGGAAGAAATATCCTGAACCGTATCGCGTAAACCTCCAATATAACGCACGATCGGAATCGTTCCGTAGCGCATTGCGTACATCTGGTTCAGTCCGCAAGGTTCCACTCTGGAAGGCATCAGCAGAAAATCCGCGGAAGCGTAAATTTTATGGGAAAGGAATTCCTTGTAGCCTACATCCAATGCGAAATTCGAGAAAGAATAATCGATTTCCTTTAATCGGTTTTCAATTCCTTTTTCACCCGAACCGAGAATGATGATATTCAAAGCGCCGTACATCTGCTGAATGCTTTTCACTACGATATCGGGAAGAAGATCTGCTCCTTTTTCCCCGGCAAATCTTCCGATAAAAGCGAACAGCGGTAAATCGGGATTGAGGTTGTATTCTTCGCAAAGCTCTTTTTTATTCCTGAGCTTTCCTTCCTGTGCATTTTCTTTACTGTAATGGAAATCGAGGAAATCATCGGTTTTCGGATTCCAGACATCGGTATCGATTCCGTTGATAATTCCGTAAGCTTTTGCGTGTTCCTGCTGAACAAGGCTTTCCAATCCTTTGAAGCTGTGGAACAATTCTTCCAGATATCCTCCCGAAACCGCATTGAAAGCACTGCAGCATTTAATCATCGCAGCGAGCGGATTGATCCAGCCTGCCCAATCCAGAAGTCCGAGATTGGAAGTTCCGTCAATCCACGGAAAATAATCCAGCATTTCCCAGCGCATTTGTCCCTGATATTCCCCGTTGTGAATGGTTCCGATGGTTTTTACGCCTTTCAAATAATTAAATTCCGGGCAATGTTCGATCATAAAAGGAACCAATCCGGTGTGATAATCGTGGCAGTGCAGAACATCCGGACGAATCTTCATCGCCGAAAGCCAATGCAGAACTCCGTGCTGAAAAGCCAGAAACTGCTGGCTTTCATCCCAGTATCCGTAAGGATTATCGCGATCCAGAAGTCCGGGAATTTTTACCAGAAAAAGATCAAATCCCAGAACGGAAGATTTCTCCTTCATCACCTGAACCTGAAACATCTGATCTTTCTGATGAATATATCCGTCAAAAACAATATCGAACTGATGATCGTGAACAAAAGGTCGGTTGTACCAAGGCATTACGACTTTGGCATCAATTCCTTCAATTTTATTCTGATATTTCGGAAGCGCGCCTACAACATCGGCTAATCCGCCGACTTTTGCAACCGGGTAGCATTCGAGAGAGAGATGGTAGATGTTCATAGTTTTATTTGAGATCTAAGGTTTTTGGCTGGATGTTAGAAGTCTAATCGTCATTGCGATCCGCCGTGGCGGAGAAGCAATCTGTTGAAAAAATTCCTTACGTTGTTAAGGATTGCTTCGTTGTTCCTCCTCGCAATGACGGTTATGCTTCGGGCTTCCGTTTTCGGGATTTTGGTTTTTCCGGAATGGTTTTGACCGGAGTTTTTTTTACTGAAGTTTTCGGTTTTACCGTTGCCGTTTTTATTTTGGCGGCTTTCCGGTTCAGCAGTTCGGAATCGTCTTTTTCCTGAATTTTCCGGGACGACATTTTTTCTTCACCGCCAATATCTGAAACCGTACTTGCAGAAATAATAGTTTCGGAAGCATCAGATCTCACCGGCTTTACCGCTCTTTTTACCGGAGATTTTCGTGTTGTCTTAGCGGTTGTTGTTTTCGCAGGCGCTTTTTCCTTTACTTTTTTCGCGGTTATTTTTTCCTCTTTGGAAGAATCCGTCACCACACTTGCGGAAATAATCCTTTTTGAAGCCGCAGTTTTCCTGACGGTTTTGCTCTTTTTCACTTTTTTCTGTTTCAGAACAACTCCGGAAAGCGGCGGTAATTTTAAAACAATATTATTTGGGCGGAACATCCATTCGTCATCCTCTTCATCCACAATTTCGGCTGATACTCCGCTTCCGCCATATTTTTCATCATCGGAATTCAGGATCACCTCCCAGTTTGTTCCTTCATTTACACCGATTTTATAATCGAAAACTCTTGGTGTAAGATTCAGTACCGTCATTGTTACATCATCTTCGTGCTTCCCTTTTCTCAGGTAAATATAAATGGAATTTTCGCCGTCATTGGCTTCCACCCATTCAAAACCGTCAGGATTAAATTGGTTTTCGTATAAAGAAGTTTCGGTTCTGTAAAGATGATTCAGGTTTTTTACAAACTGCTGCAAGCCTTTATGAACTTGATGTTCCAGAAGATGCCAATCCAATGAAGCACCGAAATTCCATTCGTTGGTCTGCCCGAATTCATTTCCCATAAACAATAATTTTGCTCCAGGATGCGTGAACATATACGTATATAATGCACGGAGATTCGCGAATTTCTGCCATTCGTCACCGATCATTTTGTAGATCATACTTGCTTTTCCGTGAACTACTTCATCGTGGGAAAGCGGCATCATATAGTTTTCATTAAAAACATACATCGACGCGAAAGTGATCTTGTTGTGATGATATTTCCTGTTAATAGGATCTTCTTTAAAATATTTCAATGTATCGTGCATCCATCCCATCATCCATTTCATTCCGAAACCTATTCCGCCGTCGTGAACAGGTTTTGTAAGATTCGGGAAATCCGAACTTTCTTCAGCTATGGTAATGACATCGGGATAATTTTTATACACATTGATATTGAATTCCTGAAGAAATTGTTTGGCTTCCAGATTCACATTTCCGCCGTAGATATTCGGTTCCCATTCTCCTTCGTTCCGGGCATAATCCAGATACAGCATTGAAGTTACGGCATCTACACGAAGTCCGTCTGCGTGATAGCGGTCGAGCCAGAAAAGCGCATTTGAAATCAGGAAAGATTTTACTTCCGGTCTTCCGTAATTAAATAAATGCGAATTCCATTGCGGATGAAAACCTTTTCTCGGATCTTCGTGTTCGTACAGGAAAGTTCCGTCGAAATAATGCAGTCCGTTCGCATCTCCCGGAAAATGTGAGGGAACCCAGTCCAGAATTACACCGATATTATTTTTATGGAGCTCATCAATCAGAAACATCAGATCCTGCGGCGAACCGAATCTTGAATTCGCAGCATAAAATCCCGTAATCTGATATCCCCAGCTTGGTTCGTAAGGATGTTCCATTACCGGCATAAATTCAACGTGGGTGAATTCCATTTCGTTCAGATAAGGAATCAGGCGTTCTGCGATTTCGCGGTAGCTGAAGAATTTTTCCGGATCATCGGTTCCGCGCATCCACGAACCGAGATGCAGTTCATAAACCGACATCGGAGCTTTCAGGCTGTTTTTTTTACCGCGGAGTTTCATCCAGTTTTCGTCGTTCCATTCGTACCAGTTGGTGGAAACCAAAGAAGCGGCTTGCAGATTCTGCTCCCAGCTTAATGCGTAAGGATCGCTTTTTTCCAGCAATTCATCCTTATAGCTGCGAATAGCGTATTTATACAACGTTCCCCAGGTTAAACCTTCGATAAATCCTTCCCAGATTCCGGAACCGTCCCATCTCGGGAAAAGCTTGTGCGCTTCGGAATGCCACCCGTTGAAATTCCCGATTACGGAAACCTCTTTCGCATTCGGAGCCCAGACTGAAAAATAAACTCCGGAATGTCCTTCGTATTCAATAGAATGCGATCCGAATTTTTCGTAAAGTCTGAAATGTTTTCCTTCCCGGAAAAGATAGACATCCTGCTCGGTAAAAAGTGTAGCTGGCTGAACGACGCTCATAAGGCAAATTTTAAATATCCGGTTAAAGTTAAATAAAATATCGAATATGAGTATGTTTTTTTAAATGTTTGGAAGATTTTCTTTTAAAAAAGAGGGATGAATTTTTGTAATGATTGGATTTCCATACCATATTTCAGATAAGCAGGTTCTGTATTTACAGAAGTAAGCTGTTGCGATAATTATCTTTCCCAATTCAATTTTTGTAACAAAAAAAATACATCCTCATCACCGCAAAACAAACTAAAAGACTTAGGGAAAAGTATAAAGTTTTCTAGTCACAGATCCGCGACATCGGGATTACAAATAAATCAGTAAAATTTTTACTGATACGCTTCTCTGAATCTCTCCAAAAGTTCATCTATTTTGTGCCTTTCTATAAACACGCTTTTAACTTCATCATATTTCGGGGAAGTGTAGAAAACTTCGTGGAAAGACATACTTCCGTTGCCCACTTTTTCGATTTTCAAAACTTTAATTCCCAACTTTTCGAGTTCCTTTTTAAAATGATTAAACTCGTCTTCTATACTGAAATCCATTTTCTGTTATTTTTCGTTTTCACTTTCCTCCACTTCACTCTTCAGCTGCGCTTTATACAACGTAGAATAATATCCGTTTTTATCCAAAAGTTCCAGATGTTTTCCTTCCTCCACAATTTTTCCTTTGTCCATTACGATGATTTTATCGGCTTTTTCAATCGTGGAAAGCCGGTGTGCAATGATGATTGAAGTTCTGTTTTTCGTGATTTTTTCCGTTGCGCGTTGAATTAATTTTTCACTTTCGTGGTCGATGGAAGAAGTGGCTTCGTCCAGAATCAGGATTTTCGGATCGGAAAGATAGGCTCTTAAAAACGACAAAAGCTGTCGCTGTCCTAATGAAATCGAAGAACCTCTTTCACTCACGACATAATCGTAAGTTCGGGGAAGTTTTTCGATAAATTCATCCACTTCAATTTCTTTTGCTGCCTGTTTTACCTGTTCCAAAGTTATGGTTTCATCTCCGAATGAAAGGTTTTCAAAAATGCTTCCGTGAAACAAAAATACATCCTGCAAAACCACGCCGATATGACTTCTGAGATTGTAAAGTTCGTAATCTTTCAAATCGACTTCATCAATTTTTATCGTTCCGGAATTGATGTCGTACAATCGTGTAATCAGGCTGATAATTGTGGATTTTCCAGCTCCTGTTGCCCCGACAATCGCAACGGTTTCTCCCGGGTTTACTTTAAAATCAATACCTTTCAGCACTTCCTGTTTTTCATCGTAAGCGAAATGTACATTTTCAAATTCAATTTTTCCGTCAAATTCATTTTTGATGATTTTTCCGTTATTGGTTAAAGAAAAATCTTCATCCATTACACCTAAAACCCTTTCTGCTCCTACAATTCCGCGCTGAATATTGTTGAAACGATCGGCAATCTGACGAAGCGGACGAATCAGCATCGAAATATACTGAATAAATGCAATCACTGCACCTGCTTTTATGGTAATGAATCCACCGTAAAACAGCATAATTCCGATAAATAAAGACGAAATCAGCTCAACAACAGGGAAAAATAACGAGAAAATAAATACCGTTCTCAGCAAAGCACCTTTCAGCGTGATATTGATTTCATCAAATTTTTTAAATTCCGCTTCCTGCCTTCCGAAAACCTGAATCAGAGGCATTCCTGCCAAACGCTCCTGAACAAAAGAATTCTGTATCGCTGTCCAAGACCTTTCATCACCAAATGCTTTTTTTAATCTTTTCTGAAAAAACCTCGTAATCACTACCATCAGCGGAAGAATCGCAAGGGAAATGTAACTTAAATTCACATTCACCTGAAACATCATAAACAATACGAAAATAATCCGCAGCACATCACCGAAAACCATCAGAAATCCATCCGTATAAACCGTCGCAATCGTTTCCACATCGCCGACAGCACGGGTTACCAATTGCCCGATTGGTGTTTTATCAAAAAATGATGTTCTGAAATAAATGAGCTTGTGATACAACCTTTCCCGAATATCCCGAATCACATTTTGCGAGATAAAATTCGAGAAGAAAACAAGAAAAAAATTGAGAATGGTTTCCGCGAAAACCAATGTGATAAAGATGTAAATATGCTTCATCATCAGCGATTTATCACGGAGACTGATAATGTCATTATCCACAATTTCCATTGAAAGATACGGTCTGTACGTGGAAACCACAGCAAGTAAAACGGAGATAATTAAAGTCAGGATAAACCACGTCCGGAACTTCATTCCGATAACGAAAAGTCTTTTAATAATATCCCAGGTTGACTGTTTTTTACTCATTCTAAAGGTTTAAATTTATAGTTGTGAATGGTCAATTTCGCTCCGCGAGTCAATCGTCAATTTCTAAATTCACAATTCACCATTGACTATTCACATTTTTTCCCATTCATATCCTACATCCACCAGAAAAAGCCCGTGAGCCGGAGCAGAGCTTCCTGCCGAATTCCGGTTTTGGTCTTCTATAATTTTTCTCAAATCTTCCGGTTGTATTTTTCCGCTTCCGATTTCCACCATTGTTCCTACAATTGCCCGAACCATATTCCGAAGAAAACGGTTGGCAGAAATCGTGAATTTCAGTTCCGTTCCGTTTTGTTCCCATTCCGCTTTGTAAATTTTGCAGAGATTGGTTTTATTGTCGCCGCCGACTTTTGCAAAGCTCCCGAAATCTTCGTATTCAAAAAGGATTTTACAGGCTTCATTCATTTTTCCGATATCAAAATCCGGCTTCCGGAACTGCCACGCAAAATCCTGCGTAAACGGATTTTTTTCCAGGGAAATGTAATATTCATACTTTCTGAAAGTGGCATCAAATCGGGCGTGAAAATCATTTTTCACTTCAAAAATTCTTTTTACCGAAATATCATTCGGAAGAAAACTATTGAGTTTGTAAACCAGATTTTCCTCCAGAATCTGCTCTGTATCGAAATGGGCAAACATTTTTTTCGCGTGAACTCCGGTGTCGGTTCTTCCTGCTCCCGTAGTTTTTATTTCTTCGCGAAGTATCGTGGAAAGGGCTTTTTCCAATTCCTGCTGAACGGAATTTTCTCTCGGCTGAATCTGATACCCGAAATAGCTTTTACCGTTGTAGGAAAATTCGATGAAATACCTCAATGTGAAATTTTGAATAGGCAAATTTACAATATTTTTACATAATTCCTGTGAGAACAAATCCCTGAGAATAAACAAAAAACAGCGCAAGATTCATCAATGTAAGCATAAGAATCAAAATCCATTTTTTGTAGAAAGGATTCATCAGATACCCGAAAACACTGCCGTACAAATACAGAAAAAACATCATAAAAAAGGTGAGAAAAAAAGTAAAATCCACCGAAAAGTAATGTTTCGCGATCGCAATTCCCGTAATATTCACGATGCTGATGAAGATCCAGATGAAATTGAGCTGTGCCGCAATATACGTATTGGCAAGAAAATGTTCCCAGAAATTGTATTTTCTCCGGACAAAAAACAACCACGTAACCAGCGATGCAAAAGGGATCATCAGGAAAATGAAAACGCTGAAATAATGTTCAAAAAAATTATGGTTTTCCGGAATTCTGAAACCGGGAACGTAGTGATGAATCAGCTTTTCCCTGAAATAAGAAAGTGCGGTAACAATTACTGTGCTTATCGCCGTCATCACCATCACATACGCAAAAGGACGGAAATACCGGATTCGTTTTCCTTCCAGAAATTCGGAAATCACAACTCCCGGTTTTGTAAACATTTTCCTGAATGTGGAAAAGAAAATTCCGTCCACGTGAAAAACAGAATACGGAATATCGTGGATAAAGTAATGAAAATCAATACGATGTTCGTGAGAACCCTGCCCGCATTCCGGACAGAAATCCCCATCAAAAAGGTGATCGCAGTTTTTACAGAAAATCCTTGACATATATCAAAGTTAATTTTTTTGAGAATACGATTTACTTTTTTTTCTAAAATATTGTTTCAAACACACATAAAAAAGCACAATAATTTATATATCAAATATGATCGATTATGCTATTAAGCTTTTAAGCTTTTAATTTCAAATATACAGAAATAAGTATTCCTTCAAATTTTTTATGAAAGCTTCAGTATAATCCGGAAAGTCGTTCCTTTGTTGAGTTCGGTGTGTGCGATTTTCAGATCGCCGTTGTGATATTCCTGAATCACTCTTTTGGCAAGGCTTAAACCTAATCCCCACCCTCTTTTTTTCGTGGAATATCCAGGTTTGAAAACATTTCTTGCCTGTTTTCCGGACATTCCGCAGCCGGTATCTTTAAAATCCATAAAGATATTTTTGTTTTTTTCATAAACAGTAATATCCAGATTTCCTGTTCCTTTCATCGCATCCACCGCATTTTTCACTAAATTTTCGATTACCCAGCTCAACAGAATCCGGTTATGCGGAACCAATATTTCCTTTTTTTCAAAATGAAGACTAAATTTTACTTTTGTGGAAATCCGTGTTTTCAGATAATCATAATTCTGCTGAACGGTCTCATTCAGGTTATAATCGTTAAGTTCGGGAACAGAGCCGATTTTTGAGAATCTTTCGGAAATGGTTTTCAGCCTCAGAATATCTTTCTCAAATTCCGAAACTCCGGTAGAATCGGGATTTTCCAGCTTCATTACTTCAATCCAGCCGATCATCGAGGAAAGCGGAGTTCCGATCTGATGCGCCGTTTCTTTTGCCAAACCTGCCCAAATAAAACCTTCGTCCTTTTTCTTCATCGTCCTCATAAACCAGATAGAAAAGAACAGGTAAGTAAGAATGAAAATCCCCAGAAAATACGGAAAAAAACGGAGATTGTTCAGCAATTGGGAATTGTCGTAAAATACCAGCTGCTTTTCGCCTTTGGCAATCGTGATTTCAAAAGGCTCGTAATGGCTTTCCATTGCCAGAATATATTTTTCCAGAGCGGAAGGATCTTTTGTAATTTCTTCCGGAATATTCCGGACACTTCCTTCGGATAACAACGGTTTTTTATTTTTATCGGTGATAATCACGGGAAGCTGGTCGTTTTCCGTAAAAATGCTCCACAGCAAATCCTGTGTGTCGGAATCAATGGTACTGTTTATCTGCTGGATCCGCATTGCTTTTGCGAAAACTTCAATCCTTTTTGTTTCCCTGACTCTCAGTTCCTGAATTAAATATACAGAATACAGGACAATTGCAGCGATTACAGCCGTAAATGTGATATAAACAAACCAGATATTGATTCTGGCAAGAAGTGGACGCTGCTTCATATTATTTCAGAACATTCAGAACCTTGTACAACGCATTGCTGATGTTGCTTCCCTGATAATTATTAATGATGATGGAAAATACATAATTTTTATGGTATCCTGCGAAAGATTTGGTGTCTTTCATTGTTCCGCTTTTCATTTTCATACCGTTTCCCTGAGTAGGAAATCCTTCATAAAAATCTGCATACCAATCTTGTTTTTTCGACCAGAGCAAAGCCTGAACTTCTGCTCTCGCGGAAACATAATTCTGTGAAGAAAGTCCGCTTCCGTCTGCAAAATTGATCATTGAAGCATTGATTCCTTTCGATTTCCAGAATTCTTTCATATAAGAAATTCCCGCATCGAAGCTGCCTTCGTTTTTCTTTTCCTTTCCTAAAGTTTTTACCAAAGTTTCTCCGTACAAATTCACGCTTTTCCGCAAAAACCAATAAATGATCTTATCCAGAGTCGGAGATTTATATTCAAAGAAAATATTGTTTTTAGGAAATGCAGAAACCTTTTCACCGTTGATTTTCTGCTGTGAAACAGTGATGATCTTTCCTTTAAAATCGATGCCGTTTTCCGAAAGCCATTTTTGGATTTCGTTTCCCAGTGTTAATGGCGGATTCGGAGTCGCACCGGAAACAGTCGTGGTTTTCCCCGCGGGAAGCATCCCGTTGATGAGCGCAACATTGGAATGCGGAGCGGTGAAAATCAGGCTTTGGTCGGAACTTCCGCCTGTTTTCAGTTCGGAAACCCATTGTACATCCGGAAGCTCAATATTGGAATTTTTGATTTTATCTCCGTTCACATTCAGGTCAAATTGATTTTCGCGCCAATTCACTCCCCAAACTCCTGCTCCGTAATAATTTCCCATATCATTCCACGGCCAGCCTCCCGGAACTGTTTGAAAATCAAAATAAGAATCATCGAGAATCAGATTTCCGGAAATTTTTAAAATTCCTTTTTCCTTTAAAGCATTCAGGAGTTTCTGCTTGAAATTTTCGGGTTTCCAGCCTTCATATCTCCAGCTTCCCAAAGTCGGATCGCCGTTTGATAAAAGATAAAGATCACCGTCCAGATTTCCGTTGCTTATGTTTCCGGAATACGAAGCGGTAGTTTTGTACTGATAGTCTTTTCCTAAAGTTTCCAAAGCACAGGCTGCTGTAAAAATCTTTTGTGTGGAAGCAGTGGAAAGTCCTTTGTTTCCGTTGAATTCATACACAAAATTCCCGTTTTCGTCCGAAACATAAAACGACAGATTCGCGGAATATGCAGGTGAGGAATTCATCAGGTTTTTAACGGCGGCATCTAATTTCTGGGAAATATTCTGCCCCGAAACAGAAGCTGAAAAAATTAGAAAAAGCAATAACAGGCGGTTCATTGAAAACTTTTTATTTTCAAAGATAACGAAATATTTATTTTGAAATTATCCTGACTTTTGGAAAACCCTTTCAGAATTCAGAACTCTGAAAGGGTTATTTATTAATTTAAAAAACTGAAGTTAACTTTTGGCATAATTCTCAAAAAACAGCGGAATACTTTCAATCCCTTTATAGAAATTGAATAATCCGTAATGTTCGTTCGGAGAATGAATGGCATCAGAATCCAGACCGAATCCCATTAAAACGGATTTCGCGCCCAGAACTTTTTCAAACATCGCCGTAATCGGAATACTTCCGCCGCTTCTGTACGGAAGAACTTCTTTTCCGAAAGCGGTTTCCATCGCTTTTTTCGCAGCCAGAAATTCCTTGGTATCGCTTGGCAAAACATAAGGCATTCCGCCGTGATGCGGTGTTACTTTTACCCTCACATTTTCGGGAGCGATTTTTTTGAAGTAATTGGTGAATTTTTCCGTGATCTCTTCCGGAGTCTGATACGGAACCAGACGCATCGAAATTTTTGCAAACGCTTTGGACGGAATTACGGTTTTTGCACCTTCTCCGGTGTAGCCGCCCCAAATTCCGTTGCAATCCAAAGTCGGACGAATGGAAGTTCTTTCCAAAGTGGTGTAGCCTTTTTCGCCTTCAACACCATTCAACCCGATAGATTTTTTGAATTCTTCGGGATTGTCTTTCAGCTTGTTCATTTCCGTTCTTTCAGCATCGGAAACGATTTCTACATTGTCGTAAAATCCGTCAATTGTAATGTGTCCATCTTCATCAATTAGTTTTGCGATCATTCTGCTCAGCACGTGAATCGGGTTCGGAACTGCTCCTCCGTACAATCCGGAATGCAAATCTCTGTTTGGACCTTCCACTTCTACTTCCACATAGCTCAAACCTCGTAAACCAGTAGTTACTGTTGGCTGCTCGTTGGAATAAATATGCGTGTCGGAAATCAGGATGCAGTCGCATTTCAGCTTTTCCCTATTTTCGTTTACCCAGTCTCCGAGACTTACGGATCCGACTTCTTCTTCACCTTCCAGAATAAATTTCACATTGCACGGAAGCGAATCGGTTTTCATCATCGCTTCAAATGCTTTCAGGTGCATAAAAAACTGACCTTTATCATCGGCAGAACCTCTTGCGAAAATGGCGCCTTCGGGATGAAGCTCGGTTTTTTCGATATACGGTTCGAAAGGCGGTTTTTTCCATAAATCCAAAGGATCGGGCGGCTGCACATCATAATGCCCGTAAACCAGAACTGTCGGTAAATTTTCATTAATGATTTTTTCCCCGTAAACAATCGGATAGCCTTTTGTTTCACAGATCTCTACATTATCCGCGCCTGCGTTTTTTAAAAATTTTGCAACCAGATCGGCGCAATTCAGAACGTCATTTTTATACGCTGAATCCGCACTGATAGAAGGAATTCTTAACAGCTCAAACAATTCATCCACGAAACGCTGCTTGTTTTCGGAGATGTACTTTAATGTTTCTTGCATTGTATTTAATTTTTATAAAAATAAAAAAATGTCCTGCAACGGCAAGACATTCGCAATATGTTTTGATGATAATCAGTGTTTTGCTTCCGCTGAATCCTTAGGTTTTACAGCTGTACTGTCGGTTTTTGCAGCTTCGTGATTTTCGGATTTCGCTTCGCTTGCAACAGCAGCTTCCTCGTGCTCAGCTCCCTGCTCATCGTCAGAATATCGGTGTGTGTCTTCGCTCAGTTTCAAAACGGCAGGATTTCCGCCTTGCGGTACTTTTTTGCAGCTCATCGCTAATCCGGCTACGGCAATCACTAAAATCAATTTTTTCATTCCTAATTTTTTAATGCTTCAAAAGTAGTAAATATTAACATTTTTAGCAAAAATTTTCGGAAAGAATTTTTGTAATGAATAATCATTGAAACGGAAGCTGATATTTTTATGAAAAAATAAAGCAGAATCCGATAAAAAATAACCCTTTCAGAGTTTGAAACTCTGAAAGGGTTTTTATTTCTACATCGCCTCCATTTTAAACGTCATACTCTCAATCACTTTCAGGATTGCTTCCACCGTATCCATTGATGTTAAGCACGGAACTCCGTTTTCCACACTCATTCTTCGGATTTGGAAACCGTCTCTTTCGGATTGTTTCCCTTTCGTAGTTGTATTTACAACGTATTGGACTTTTCCTTTTTGGATTAAATCAATCAGGTTCACGCTTTCCTCGCCAATTTTGTAGCCGATTTTCGTCGGGATTCCTTTTTGTTCAAAGAATTTTGCCGTTCCTTCCGTTGCCCAGATTCTGAAACCGATTTGGCTGAATCTTCTCGCCAGTTCTACCGCTTCTTCCTTGTGTTTATCGGCAACTGTGAAAAGAATTGCTCCGTGTGTCGGCACTTTTCTTCCGGCTCCGATTAAACCTTTGTATAATGCTTTTTCCAAAGTGGAATCTTTTCCCATTACTTCTCCTGTGGATTTCATTTCTGGTCCGAGAGAAATATCCACTTTCGATAATTTTGAAAATGAAAATACCGGAACTTTCACATAAACGCCTTCCTTATTCGGAACGAGTCCGTTTTGGTAGTCCAAATCTTTCAGTTTCGCTCCCAAAATGGCTTTGGTGGCTAATTTCGCCATTGGAACATCGGTAATTTTCGATAAAAACGGAACGGTTCTCGATGAACGCGGATTGACCTCAATCACGAAAACATTTCCTTCATACAAAACGTATTGAATGTTCATCAAACCTTTGATATTCAATCCTTTTGCAAGACGGATTGTATAATCTGTTATCGTTTCGATTTGTTTTTCCGTAATATTTTGAGGCGGATAAACCGCAATTGAATCTCCCGAATGCACTCCCGCTCTTTCGATATGCTCCATAATTCCCGGAATGACAACCGTTTCGCCGTCGCAAATCGCATCGACTTCCACTTCTTTTCCGGTTAAATATCGGTCAATCAGAACGGGGTGTTCCGGACTTGCTTCCACCGCATTTTCCATATAATGAGCGAGTTCGGTTTCGTTGTAAACGATTTCCATTGCACGACCGCCCAAAACATAACTCGGACGCACCAAAACGGGATAACCGATTTCATTGGCAATGGCAATCGCTTCTTCTTTCGAGGTCGAAGTTTTTCCCAAAGGTTGCGGAATTCCAAGTTCCTGCAATGCTTTCTCGAATTTGTCGCGGTTTTCCGCTCTGTCCAAATCTTCCAGAGAAGTTCCCAGAATTTTCACACCGTGAGAAGCCAATTTATCAGCCAGATTAATCGCCGTTTGTCCGCCGAACTGAACGACAACGCCTTTCGGTTTTTCGAGTTCGATAATGTTCATCACGTCTTCTTCGGTTAACGGTTCAAAATATAATTTATCCGAAATCGAAAAATCGGTGGAAACCGTTTCGGGATTATTGTTAATGATAATGGCTTCGTAACCCATTTCCTTAATTGCCCAAACCGAATGCACCGTCGCATAATCGAATTCCACGCCTTGTCCAATCCGAATCGGACCTGAACCGAGAACAATGATTTTTTCCTTATCCGAAACAATGCTTTCGTTTTCTTCCTCGTAAGTTCCGTAGAAATACGGCGTTTCGCTTTCAAATTCCGCAGCACAGGTATCAACCATTTTATAGACCGGCATTACTCCGTTTTCTTTTCTGAAATTAAAAACTTCATGCTGAGAAATTCCCCAAAGATGAGCAATATTCAGGTCGGCAAAACCGAGTTTTTTGGCTTCGAGAAGAATGTCTTTATTAAATTTATTTTCTTTAATAACGGTTTCAAAATCAATCAGTTTTTTGATTTTCCAGATGAAAAATTTGTCGATTTTGCTCCATTCCACAATCTGTTCCCAGTCGTAACCTCTCCGCAAAGCATCACCGATAATGAACAGTCTTTCATCATCGCAGATTCGGATTCTACGCTCAATTTCCTCGTCTGTCAAAGCATCTGCCTGTTTTTTCTTTAAACCTAAATGCCTTAAACCGACTTCCAAAGAACGAATGGCTTTCTGCAAAGATTCCTCAAAATTCCGCCCGATTGCCATTACTTCGCCCGTTGCTTTCATTTGGGTTGAAAGTCTTCTGTCGGCAGTTTCAAATTTATCGAAAGGGAAACGCGGAAATTTCGTTACCACATAATCCAAAGCCGGTTCGAAACAAGCGTAAGTCTTTCCTGTAACCGGATTCATAATTTCGTCCAGCGTCAAGCCGACAGCGATTTTCGCCGCGATTTTCGCAATCGGATAACCGGTCGCTTTACTCGCCAAAGCCGATGAACGCGAAACACGAGGATTCACTTCGATGATATAATAATTGAAAGAATGCGGGTCGAGAGCAAGTTGAACATTACAACCGCCCTCAATTCCCAATGCACGGATAATTTTCAGCGAAGCATTTCTCAAAAGTTGATATTCCCTGTCGGAAAGCGTCTGCGACGGAGCAACCACAATAGAATCTCCGGTGTGAACGCCGACAGGGTCGATGTTTTCCATATTGCAGACCACAATCGCATTATCGTTGGAATCCCGCATTACTTCGTATTCGATTTCCTTAAAACCTGCAATGGATTTTTCAATCAGACACTGCGTTACAGGCGAATATTTCAGTCCGAGTTCCGCAATTTCCCGAAGTTCGGTTTCGCTGGAAGCAATTCCGCCGCCTGTTCCGCCCATTGTAAACGCAGGACGCACAATCACGGGATAACCAATGTTTTCGGCAAAATTTAGCGCTCCTTCTACCGTATTCACAATGTCGGATTCGGGAACGGGTTCGTTCAGTTCACGCATCAGTTCGCGGAACAAATCGCGGTCTTCCGCCTGATTAATCGCCGAAAGTTTCGTTCCCAAAACTTCCACTTTGCATTCTTCCAGGATTCCGGATTTCTGCAATTCCACCGCCATATTGAGTCCGGTTTGTCCGCCCAAAGTCGGCAAAAGTGCATCAGGACGCTCCTTGCGGATAATCCTCGAAACGAATTCCAAAGAAATCGGCTCGATATATACTTTGTCGGCAATTTCCACGTCCGTCATTATCGTTGCCGGATTGGAATTGATGAGGATTACCTTGTAACCTTCCTCGCGCAGCGACAAACACGCCTGCGTTCCCGAATAATCGAATTCCGCCGCCTGTCCGATAATAATGGGACCAGAACCGATAACTAAAATTGTTTTTATGTCTGTTCTTTTCATTTTTTTAAGCCTCCCTAAATCCCTCCAAAGGAGGGACTTTTTTGCGGGTGTTTTTTATTAGATTTTATTTTTTATTTTTTTATTTGCTTTGTTTTATAAAATACCATTCTGAATTAATTCTTTTACTCTCAATTTTTGATTCTGCAAATTGTTCATAATCAGAAAATTCAGTGTTATTCTTAGAATTAAGAAAATAATAATTATAATTTCTATCAGAAAACTTAAATTCTATTCCGTTAAGTTCTTTGTATTTTTTTATACTTGTTAAATTATATTCTTTTTTAAGAAAATTAATTTCTTCTTTAATTTCAGGATTGATTGATTTTGTATTTTCAATTTGTTTCAAATTTATATTTTCCGAATAGTTTTGAAGATTATTAGAAATTTTATACAAATGTGGCAAAACATTATCAATATTATTCGATAATTTATTGCAACTTTTTATTAAAATAAAAAACTGAATTAATATAAATATTTTTAAAATTTTTCTCATTCTCTCATATATTGAACTTTTACTTTACAAATAGTTTTGAAATAATGATTCCAAATCCGTCTGTATCTTTTATAAATATCCCGTTTTCAATCCAATAAGGGTTTTTCGGTTTCAGGATTTTTATTGAATTTTCATCAATATTCCTCAAAATATTTTCGTATTCAATAATTGTTTCTGGATAAAAAACCAATAAATCATCTTCATCAAATTCCCTGTCAGGAATTTCATCGGAAACCGTAAACTCCAAATGCCAATTTTGTTCTTTTTTTCCTAAAAAAATTCCATTATAATTATCGTGGTTTTCAAATTTTCCTAAAATTTCAAATCCCAAAATCTTTGTATAAAAATTTTGAATTTCCGTTAAATCCTTTGTGTGTCTTGCATATCGGAATTTCATTGTTTAATTTTTTTGATATTGAACCACGTTGTGGTTCGGATTTTTATTATTTTTCGTTTTTTATAATTCCACGTGGGTTTTGCCCATTTTCCACGCATTTCATACGTGGCTATTTTAGTTGAACCGCTTCGCGGTTCTGCAATGATTGCGTTTTATTTTTTCATTTTCGGGACAGCCACGAAGTGGCTGAACATTAATAGCCACAGGTAAAACCTGTTGATGCTGAACAATCAATATCCATATATGAAATGTAGATATTAATTCCACAACCAGCCCATAAAATGGGTTGAACATTTTACCACAAATATTTTTCATCAAATTCAATTCCGTGTGTTTTGAGCAGATTTTTATATTCATCTTCAAAATTTTCTTTTTTATGGTGTTCTTTCTGATTTTTGATATAATTGATTATCATCTCTTTTTCTCTTTCCGAATACGTGAACGCTCCGTAACCGCTTTGCCATTCTTCAAAATCGGGAAACAATCCGCTTTCCTTTATCCAAAGATTGCCCGAAACTTTGATGTCTTTCACAAAATCGCTCAGAGAAACTGATGGGTGCAAATCCGTAAACAAATGAATATGGTCGGGCATTCCATTGATTCGGTAGAGTTTGCAGTTTTTATTTTTCACAATTCCCCAGATGTATTTATATAATTTATCCTCGTGTTCAGGGTTCAACGCAGGTTTTCTGTGTTTTGTGCTGAATACGATTTGATAATATATTTGGCGGAATGTGGACATTTTTAATATTGAATTTATTTTACAAGTTTGCTTTTCAAAACGATATTCTTAATTGTCGTTTCATAATAGTAATAATCGCTGTCATCAGGCATTTGATTTTGCAATACGATTAAACTGACATCTGATTTCGGGAAATATACATTTAATGAAGAAAATCCGTCTCCCAAACCTGTATGTCCTAAATATTTAATCCCGTTTTCCTCAGCAATTCTGATGTTATAGCCAGTTCGTTTGCAACTTCGGAATAGGTTTTCTTCGTTGAATTTTCTATGATTTTTCCCAAAAGTATATTGGAAAGATTGCCGTATTTAAAGTCTGAACCGTTCTTAAATAGTAATGGTTTTTCCACATCAACAATTCCGTGTGTGTGATTCAATAATTGATGAACCGTTACAGAATCTGCCCAACTTTGAGTTAAAAACGGAAGATATTCTTTTATCGGGGTTTGAAGATTTATATTTCCTTTTTCAACTTCTTTCAAAATCAAAACAGCCGTAATTTGCTTTGTATTGGACATTATTTCAAACTGGTCGTTCAATTTTAAAGGACTTTTGGTATTGAAATTTTCAAAACCATACACTTTGGAATATTTCTGTTTTCCGTTTTTGGTAATTAAAATTGCTCCGTTAAAACTTCCTTTATGTTTTGTCTGAATTAAACTGTCGATCCTTTGTGAATAATTATCAGAAATCATTTTTGAAGATTGACAACTCATCAAAACAAGAAAAAAGAATGCCGGAATTATTATTTTTATTTTATTCATTCAATTTATTTTTTATCAATGTTGAACCACTTTGTGGTTCTCTCTTTTTATTTTATATTTCCCACAGATTTCATCTGTGGCTATTGTTGTTGAGCCACTTCGCGGCTCGTTCGTTGCAAGTGATTTTATATTAATTTTCAAATTAATACATTATCAAATTTTCAAATTGGATTTCTCCATTAATTCAATAAACTCATCAAACAAATAATTCGCGTCTTCCGGTCCCGGACTTGCTTCGGGGTGATACTGAACGGAGAAGCACGGATATTTTTTGTGTCGTAAACCTTCGTTGGTTCGGTCGTTCAGAGCGATGTGCGTTTCGATTAAATCGGTGTTTTCCAGACTTTTCTGGTCGATGGCGTAACCGTGATTTTGGGACGTAATGGCAACTTTGTTTTTCTCCAAATCCAAAACAGGATGATTCCCGCCTCTGTGTCCGAATTTCAATTTATACGTTTTCGCACCGCAAGCCAAACCGATTAACTGATGCCCCAAACAAATCCCGAAAATCGGCACTTTTCCCAATAATTTTTTAATCGTTTCCTGAACGTGAGGAACATCTTCCGGGTCGCCGGGACCGTTGGAAAGCATTATTCCGTCGGGATTCATCAGGAGAATTTCTTCGGCGGTCGTGTCCTGCGAAACCACGATGATGTCGCAGTTTCTTGCGGAAAGTTCGCGGATAATTCCCAATTTTGAGCCAAAATCCATCAGCACTACTTTGAAACCTCGCCCCGGATTGGCATAAGGCGTTTTTGTGGAAACGGTTTCTACCTGATTGGTCGGAAAACTGGTGGATTTTAATTCTTCAATAACCGAATTTTCATCACTATCAGCACTTACGATTTTTCCTTTTACCACGCCTTTGTTTCTAAGTAATCTCGTCAATCTCCTTGTATCGATTCCCGAAATTCCGGAAAGGTTTTTCCTTTTGAAAAATTCGTCCAAATCCATCTGCGAACGGAAATTGGAAGGCAAATCGCAGACTTCCTTCACAATCAGCCCTTTGATTGCCGGTTCGATGCTTTCGTAATCATCGCGGTTGATGCCATAATTTCCAATCAGAGGATAGGTCATACAAACGATTTGTCCGCAATACGACGGGTCGGAAATCAGTTCCTGATAACCGCTCATTCCCGTATTGAAAACCACTTCGCCGGAAGTATCTTTATCTGCTCCGAATGCTGTTCCGTGAAAAATTTCGCCGGATTCTAATATGAGTTTCTTTTTCATTTTATTAAGTTGGAAGATGGAAGCACGAAGTTTTCCAAAATTCCGTTTTATTATTATCTAAATTTATTTCTATTTTTTGCTGTTTTTTTTATGGAGAATATTGGAAACTTCGTGCTTCCATCTTCCAACTTCCAGCATTATTCAAACCCAAATCCTTCTTTCTCCAAAACATATTTCAAAATAGCCATTCTCATAAAAACGCCGTTCTGCATTTGTTTGAAAATTCTGCTTCGTTTGCATTCTACCAAATCGCTGTCGATTTCCACACCTCTGTTGATTGGAGCGGGGTGCATAATGATAGCGTCCTGTTTCATATTTTTTTCGCGTTCTTTGGTCAGTCCGTAATTTTTATGGTAATTTTCCAAAGACATTTCCATAGTTCCGTGATGTCTTTCGTGCTGGATTCTCAGGAGCATCAGAACGTCCACTTCTTTGATTAACTGGTCTATCGGAAGAAAAGTTCCGTTGATAATCGCTCCTTCATTAAACCATTGTTCCGGTCCTGAAAAATAGACTTTCGCTCCCAATTTTCGCAACGCTTCCGCATTGGAATTGGCAACACGACTGTGTTTTACATCGCCGACAATCGCTATTTTAAGACTTTCAAACTTGCCGAATTCCTGATAAATCGTGAACAAATCCAAAAGACATTGCGACGGGTGGTTTCCTTTTCCGTCGCCTCCGTTGACGATTGGGATTTTTATATTTTTTAAATCTTTATAATATTCGTCTTTTCCGTGGCGGATTACTACGAGATTTACGCCCAGACTTTCAACGGTTTTTACCGTATCGTAAAGCGTTTCCCCTTTCTTTACCGAACTCGTGGCAACATCGAACGGAACGACATTCAATCCTAATTTCCGCTGTGCGATATCGAAGCTGGTTTTGGTTCTCGTGCTGTTTTCAAAAAAGAGATTGGAAACATAGATTTTTTCTTTCACTTTCAAGGTTTTTCCGTTGGCAAAATCAGAGGCATCAGCTAATAATCTATGAATAATTTCTTCGGTTAATTCTGTTACTGTCAGCATAATATTTGAAATTTAAGCATAAAAAAAACGAAGCCAAAATGACTTCGTTTTTAAAAAATATTTTTAACAGCGGCTTTACCGCTTACATTATCTATACTTCCTAATGATACATCTGTTCTCATTAGGATGCAAAGATAAGCAATTTTTAAAATGAATTCCAATTATTTTTGAAGTTTTTATTTTCTTTTTCATTTAAAGTTAAAATCATCGCTCTGAAAAATACGCTGTTTTACGTATTGTTCCGCTTTTATAATTAAAAGAATTTTACACTCAGAAATTTGAAATAACCTTAATAGAAACTAATAACCATATTCATTTGATGTATCGTTCGGGATAAACATTCCGGACGATATTTTTTATCAATACATTTTTAAATCAAATAAAAATATGAATTCGACCTTGGTTCATAAAAAGAAAATCAAAATTTATATTTAAATTTGTTAGGATAAATGGTATTACAATTAAATAAAACTAATGAAAAACTACGCTATTTCAGATTTACCCGACTATTTCAAGCAATACAAAAAATCCATTAAAAATCCTAAAAAATTCTGGGATAAAATCGCCGATGAAAATTTTGTCTGGTATCAGCGCTGGACAAAAGTCGTGGAGTTCGATATGGAAAAAGCCGATATAAAATGGTTCAAAAATGCCAAGCTCAATATCACGAAAAACTGTCTGGACAGGCATCTTGCAGAACGCGGCGACAAAACCGCCATTATCTGGGAACCCAACGATCCGAAAGAAGAAGCCCAGCATATTTCTTACCGCGAGCTTTATGAAAGAGTGAACAAAATGGCAAATGTTCTCACTGAACTCGGAATCAAAAAAGGAGACAGAGTCTGCATTTATCTTCCGATGATTCCCGAACTTGCCGTTACAATGCTGGCTTGTGCGAAAATGGGAGCTGTACATTCCGTGATTTTTGCGGGATTTTCGGCTTCTGCGGTAGAATCGAGAGTGAACGACTGCGGTGCTAAGATTATCGTCACTTCAGACGGAAGCTATCGGGGAAACAAAACAATTGATTTAAAAGGAATTATTGATGAAGCTGCCGAAAAATGTCCGGATCTGGAGAAAATTTTAGTGGTAAAAAGAACAAATTCCGAAGTGAAAATGAAAGAAGGACGCGATGTCTGGCTGCACGACCTATATGAAAATGCCTCTCCTGATTTCGTTACCAAAATTATGGATGCGGAAGATCCTTTGTTTATTCTCTATACTTCAGGTTCTACAGGAAAACCGAAAGGAATGCTCCACACTTGTGCAGGATATATGGTTTTTACGGCTTATACATTCAAAAATGTTTTCAATTATCACGAAAATAATATTTACTGGTGTACCGCGGACATCGGCTGGATTACGGGACATTCTTATATTTTGTACGGACCTCTTGCAAACGGCGCTACCACCGTAATTTTTGAAGGAGTTCCCACTTATCCCGAACCCGACAGATTCTGGGAAGTGATTGAAAAACACAAAGTTAATTTATTTTATACCGCACCAACTGCGATCCGTTCTTTAGCCAAAGAAAGCTACGAATGGGTGGAAAAACACGATCTTTCGAGCTTACGGGTGATCGGTTCCGTTGGAGAACCTATTAATGATGAAGCGTGGCATTGGTACAACGACCACGTCGGAAAGAAAAAATGCCCGATTGTAGATACCTGGTGGCAAACCGAAACCGGAGGAATTATGATTTCCCCGATTCCTTTCGTTACGCCTACAAAACCAACTTACGCAACACTGCCTCTTCCCGGAATACAGCCTGTTTTAATGGATGATAAAAGAAATGAAATTACCGGAAATCAGGTTACTGGAAATCTCTGCATCCGTTTTCCGTGGCCGGGAATTGCAAGAACAATCTGGGGAGATCATCAGCGTTATAAAGAAACCTATTTCACCGCATTTCCCGGAAAATATTTTTCCGGAGACGGAGCTTTGCGGGATGAGGTCGGCTATTACAGGATTACAGGAAGAGTAGATGATGTGATTATTGTTTCCGGACACAATCTCGGAACAGCGCCGATCGAGGACAGCATCAACCTACATCCGGCAGTTGCAGAATCTGCGATTGTGGGCTATCCGCACGATATCAAAGGAAATGCACTCTACGGATTCGTAATTCTGAAAGAAACGGGAGAAGACCGCAACAAAGAAAATCTCCGCAAAGAAATCAACCAGCTGATCACGGAATCCATCGGACCTATTGCAAAACTGGATAAGATACAATTTGTTTCCGATCTTCCGAAAACCCGTTCAGGAAAGATTATGCGACGGATTCTGAGAAAAATTGCGGAAGGAGATTTCAGCAATTTCGGAGATACTTCTACCCTTTTGAATCCGGCAATTGTTGAGGAAATTAAAAACGGAAAAATTTAATTTTCTGTAAAATGTAAAATTGTATATTATCAATAATTTGATTATAAAAGTCCCGCCGAAAGCGGGACTTTTATATTGATATTTTCTTATTAATTTTAATCACTGAAAATGCTTATTACACAATGTTTTCATTAAAAATTTAGCAAAAATAAAAGGCAAAAGAATAAACAATATTTTACATTTTTATTAAAATTTAACCTTAAATATTTGCGTATTCAAAATTATTTCCGTAATATTATTACAAATTTAACAACAAAAGTGTATGATATGAAAACTACCCGTGTTATCGGCTTATTTGTAAATTCACAAAAAGCGGATAAAATTTCCAACAGCCTTAAGATTGCCGGTTTTTCTCCCCAATCTTTCTCGATGCACAATATCAGCGAAAATGTTTTCGCGATGAACGTTTTTGTAAAAGACCATTTTGAAGTTCAGATGGCTCGCAACATTCTCGATTTCTACCGTCCTGAAAAGATGTATGATGTCGAAAATCTTGGAGATTCCGATGTACGCAGCTATATTATGGCGCATTCCAAAGCCGAGATTTTTGAAAGTCCGGTAATACGGAAGCGTGTTCCGCACGAAGGAATCAATTCTGAAGTTCATTTTTAATTATCAAATTATCATTTTTCACCGGAGTCATTCTCCGGTTTTTTTATGAAATGCTTATATTTACTACAAAAATTCAATAGTATGAAGCTCCGTTATTTTTCTACAATCTGCCTGATTTTCCTTTCCGGAATTATTTCCGCACAGCAGAAAACATTCTGTAATCCTATTAATATCGACTACGGATATACTCCTTTCGAAGTATTTTCAAAACAAGGGAAACACCGTGCTACCGCTGATCCCGTGATTGTAAATTTTCAGAAAAAATTATTTCTTTTTTCCACCAATCAGGAAGGCTACTGGTACAGCGACGATATGCTGAAATGGAATTTTGTTCACCGGAAATTTCTGCGGGATAACAAATATATCCACGATCTGAATGCTCCTGCAGTATGGGCAATGAAAGATACCTTGTACGTTTTCGGATCAACGTGGGAACAGGATTTCCCGATCTGGAAAAGCACAGATCCCACAAAAGACGATTGGAAAATTGCCGTTGATACGCTGAAAGTCGGAGCCTGGGATCCCGCATTTCATTATGACGAGGATAAAAACAAACTTTATCTTTACTGGGGTTCCAGCAACGAATGGCCGCTTCTCGGAACAGAAGTAAAAGTAAAAACCCTGCAATCCGAAGGTTTCGTAAAACCTGTAATAAAATTAAAACCCGAAGATCACGGCTGGGAAAGATTCGGGGAATATAACGATAATGTTTTTCTTCAGCCTTTTGTGGAAGGTGCCTGGATGACGAAGCATAACGATAAATATTATCTGCAATACGGCGCTCCAGCAACGGAATTCAGTGGGTATTCCGATGGTGTTTATGTTTCGAAAAATCCTCTGGAAGGTTTTGAATATCAGCCTCACAATCCTTTTTCCTACAAACCGGGCGGTTTCGCAAGAGGAGCAGGACACGGCGCTACTTTTCAGGATAATTTCGGGAACTGGTGGCACGTTTCCACGATCTTTATTTCGGTAAAAAATAATTTTGAAAGAAGAATCGGGATCTGGCCTTCCGGATTCGACAAAGATGATGTGATGTACTGCAACACCGCTTACGGAGACTATCCTACTCTGCTTCCCGAATTCGCGAAAGGGAAAGATTTTACACAAGGATTATTTACAGGATGGATGCTGCTGAACTACAATAAACCGGTACAAGCTTCTTCCGTTTTGGGAGGATATCAGCCGAATTTTGCCGTAGATGAGGATATCAAAACCTATTGGTCGGCAAAAACAGGGAATTCAGGAGAATGGTTTCAGACGGATTTGGGAGAAGTTTCCACCATCAATGCCATTCAGATCAATTATGCCGATCAGGATGCCGAATTTATGGGAAAAACACTCGGAAAAATGCACCAGTATAAAATTTATGCTTCCGATGACGGCAAAAACTGGAAAATCCTCATCGACAAATCCAAAAATCAAACCGACGTTCCACACGACTATATTGAATTAGAAAAACCTGCAAAAGCAAGATTCCTGAAAATAGAAAATCTTAAAATACCGACCGGAAAATTTGCACTGAGCGGATTCCGGGTTTTCGGAAAAGGAAACGGAAAAGTTCCCGGAAAGGTGGAAAATTTTGTTCCGCTTCGAGCCGATCCTAAAAAATACGGAGAACGGAGAAGCATCTGGTTCAAATGGCAGCAAAATCCTGATGCGGACGGATACGTTATTTATTGGGGAAAGTCTCCTGGAAAACTCTACGGAAGTATTATGATTTACGGAAAAAATGAATATTTTTTCACAGGTGCGGATTGTACCGATTCTTATTATTTCCAGATCGAAGCCTTTAACAATAACGGTATTTCCGAGCGTTCGGAAATCTTTAAATCCGAATAATATTTAAAAATAAATCCCGATTATGCCGCTCTATTGGAGCGGCTTTTTTATTTTTACCGAATGAAAATAGCATTTCTTGGTCCCGAAGCCAGCTTCACGCAGCTTGCCGCTTCACAGATTTTTCAGGATAAAACTTTTTTGCCGCAATCCAGCATTCTGGATTGCTTCAATGCCGTGAAAAACGGAGAAGCGGATAAAGCCGTCGTTCCACTCGAAAATTCGATTGAAGGAACGGTTTCTATGACACTTGATTATCTGTACAATTATGAAAATATCTACATCGAAACCGAAGTGGTGATGCCGATTGCGCATCATTTAATGATTCATCCGGATAACCACAATTTTGAAAAAATATTTTCACATCCGCAGGCTTTGGCGCAAACGTTCCATTTCAGAAATCAGAATTTTCCTGAAATTCCTGTGCAGGATTACAATTCCACATCGGCTTCAGCAAAGCTGGTTTCGGAAAATCCGCAGGAAAACTGGGCTGCCATTGCCAATCATTATGCTGCAAAACTATACGGACTGAAAATTCTTCACGAAAATATTCAGGATTTTGAACAGAACCATACCAAGTTCATTGTAATTTCCAAAAAACGCAATACCCTGGATTTGTCTTTGAATAAAACTTCCGAAAAAACTTCCCTGCTTATCACGCTTCCCGATGATTATGCGGGCGGACTGCACCAGGTTCTTTCCGTTTTTGCGTGGCGCAAAATGAATCTTTCAAAAATTGAAAGCCGTACCCTGAAAACCGGTCTGGGGAATTATTTTTTTTTCATCAATATTGCCAACGAATGGCATCCCATACTTTCCGGAAATGCCTTACTGGAATTGGAATCTTTAGGTGTAAAAGTAAAATTTCTCGGGCATTACAATGAGTATTTGCTTAATGAGTGATGATGGAAGATAGGAAAACATAAATAATACGTTTTTCACAAAGAAATCAATTGTTTATGAATATCGAATACGAATTACAGAACCTTTAAAAGCTTACTTTGTTCGGCTGGTTTATTATTTCAATGCTTCATCCGAATAATATGCTATATATCATATATATAAGCAAAAAAAAGTTTACTATTTATTTTTTTCGTATTTTTGCAATCGGTTTTTAGAGAAAAAAATTTAAAAGATGACTAATGTTTACGATAACATTCTTGGATTAATCGGGAACACACCAATGGTAAAGCTGAACACTGTTACCAAAGAAATTCCGGCTGCGGTATATGCCAAACTGGAATCTTATAATCCCGGTCATTCCACAAAAGACAGAATCGCTTTTCATATCATAGAAAATGCAGAGAAAAAAGGTCTTCTGAAAAAAGATTCTGTAGTAGTAGAAACCACTTCCGGAAATACCGGATTTTCTCTGGCAATGGTTTGTATCATCAAAGGTTACAAATGTATTCTTGCTGTCAGCGATAAAACAAAATCCGAAAAAATCGCCTATCTGAAAGCTTTGGGCGCAACGGTATATGTATGTCCGGCGAATGTTCCTGCTGATGATCCGAGAAGTTATTACGAAGTAGCAAAAAAAATAGCAAAAGAAACCCCGAATTCCGTATACATCAACCAATATTTCAATGAACTGAATATTGATGCACATTACCAGACCACAGGTCCTGAAATCTGGGAACAGACCGATGGAAAAATCACCTATCTTTTTGCGTGTACAGGAACAGGAGGAACACTTTCCGGCTCTGCAAAATTCCTGAAAGAAAAAAATCCGGATATTAAAATCATTGGTGTAGATGCGGATGGTTCTATCCTTAAAGGTTTTCACGAAACGGGAAAAATCAATACACTGGATATTCATCCTTACCAGATTGAAGGAATGGGAAAAAACCTGATTCCTTCTGCGCTTCTTTTTGATAAAGTAGATGAATTTGTTCGGGTAAATGATGAAATGTCCGCCTACAGAACCCGCGAAATCGCTCTGAAAGAAGCGATTATGGGAGGTTATACTACAGGTGCCGTTACACAAGGTTTGCTGCAATATGCCAATTCCCATCAGTTCAATGAAAATGATGTAGTGGTACTGATTTATCCTGACCACGGTTCAAGATACATTACCAAAGTGTACAGCGATAAATGGATGGCAGAACAAGGTTTTATCAACAACTGTTTCCATAACTATGATGAAATTTTCAAAACAGAAATCATCAAATAAAAAATAACAAGCCTTTTGCAATTATCAAAAGGCTTTTTTCATTAATATTTTAATTAAATTTGTTCGTTCAATTTTATAAAATTAAACCTTAAGAAATGGTAGATATATTTGAAAGAATCAAGCATAATCCGGGACCGCTCGGACAATTTGCTGATTATGGTGAAGGCTATTTTATTTTCCCGAGATTAGAGGGTCCGATTGGTCCGAGAATGAAATTTCAGGGAAAAGAAGTGATTTTCTGGAGCGCTAACGATTATCTGGGACTCTGCAATCATCCCGAAGTCCTGGAAGCCGATGCAAAAGCAGCAGCAGAATACGGAATGTTTTATCCGATGGGAGCAAGAGCAATGTCGGGAGAAACAGAAAAACATCTGGAGCTGGAAAATCAGCTTGCCGAATTCGTGCAGAAAGAATCCGCTTATCTTCTGAATTTCGGATATCAGGGAATGCTTTCTACTATTGAAGCTTTGGTTACAAGACACGATGTGATCGTTTATGATGTGGATTCTCACGCTTGTATTGTAGATGGTGTAAGAATGCACTTTGGCAAAAGTTTTACCTATCGCCACAACGATATGAAAAGCCTGGAAAAAAATCTGGAAAGAGCAACCAAAGTTGCCGAAGAAAACGGCGGCGGAATTCTTGTAATTACGGAAGGAGTTTTCGGAATGCGCGGTCAGCAGGGAAAATTAAAGGAAATCTGTGAGCTGAAAAAGAAATACAGTTTCCGTCTTTTGGTGGATGATGCGCACGGTTTTGGAACATTGGGAAAAACAGGTGCAGGTGCAGGAGAAGAACAAGGGTGCCAGGATCAGATCGATGTGTATTTCTCGACTTTCGCGAAATCTATGGCTGGTTTCGGAGCGTTTATCGCCGGAGATAAAGAAATCGTCAGATTCCTGAAATTCAATATGCGTTCACAGATTTTTGCAAAATCTTTAACAATGCCAATGGTAATCGGCGGTTTGAAAAGACTGGAGCTTTTGAGAACAAGACCGGAAATCAAAGCCAAACTTTGGGAAAATGTAGATAAATTACAAAACGGACTAAAAGAAAGAGGTTTCAACCTTGGAGATACCAATACCTGCGTAACACCTGTATTTATGCAGGGATCACCAGTAGAAGCAACACTTTTGGTAAAAGACTTGAGAGAAAATTTCGGAATCTTTACCTCGGTTGTAGTATACCCTGTAATTCCGAAGGGAATGATTTTATTAAGATTAATCCCGACCGCTTCGCATACCGACGCTGAAATTAATGAAACATTAGCTGCATTTGAAGCGATCCACGATAAATTAGTAAGCGGGCACTACAAAGAGCAAGCTGAAAAATTACTGGAAGCGGAAGGTCTGGAATTTAAACCTATTTAGAAGCAAAGGATTCGCAAATGCTGCGATCATAAGCAAACCCTTTCAGAATTCTGAAAGGGTTTTTAAGTAAAAATGATTTATTTCACTGTTGTGCATTTAGAGTAAAAAAAATAAACAATTGAAAATCAATTAAATTTGACTTAGGGAACGGAGGCGTTAAAAAATTTTAAAGAATTTCCGTTAAGAAATTTCCATTGTTTGAGTGGCGGCAAAAATTTTAATTCAGGGAACCAATTTAGTTTCCGCCCGAGTTTTGGAAATTTTAGGAAATTATTTAAAATTTTAGCCGAGTTTCCAAGTCTTGAATTTTTGGTACTTTTGTTTCAAGACAAAAGCACAGATAATCAATATGTTATATGTTGTTTTGTAAATGCACAACAGGTCTATTTTATCTGAATCAGATTATTTCGCTTTCATTTTTTTATTCTTAAATCTTTCGCTTGCAGTCTGATAATTAGCGATCGTTTCATTGATCATTTCCTGATTCTTATCCGATTTTATTTCTGTTAAAGTCTGTGCATCTCCCGAAACACCGAATTGTTTTACCCGTTTTCTGTCGTCAATCTGCGTGAAAACATTTCCTTTCAGCATTCCCAAAGTCCGGTAATTGCCGATAAATGCACGTTCTTCACCAATTTTTGTCTGATTGATATCTTTTCCGTAAAGTGAAGTATTGTAATTCCAGCCTAAATATCCGAACAAACTCGGCATTAAGTCAATCTGGGAAACCAGTCTGTCGATCTTTTCAGGAGAATGATTCAGATTATAAATAATCGCAGGAATATGATGCTTGCTGATATTGATCTCCCATTTTCCGGCGCTGCTTGCACAATGGTCGGCTACAATTACGAAAATCGTATTTTTGAACCAGGGCTTTGTTTTGGATTGTTCAATGAATTTTCCGAGAGCGTAGTCCGTATATTTCACAGCGCCGTCTCTTCCACCTTGCGGAAGATCGATTTTACCCTCCGGAAAAGTATAAGGTTTATGATTGGAAGTCGTCATTATAAACTGGAAAAACGGCTTGTTTTCTTTCGCATTTTCATCGGCGAATTTCAGCGCCTGTTTGTACAGATCTTCATCGCAGATTCCCCAAGCATTTTCAAAGCTTACTTCTTTATCGGCAATCGGATATCTTTTGGTTTTAATTTTATCCGAAAGCGGATTTCCCCTGTCTCTGTCCACAATATCAAAACCCTGTCCTCCGAAAAAAGTATTCATATTATCAAAATACCCGTCGCCGCCGTAAATAAAATACGGATGATAATTTTTGGATTTCAGGATCGTAGCAATGGAAAACAAATCCTGATTATCAGGTCTTCTCACGATACTGTTTCCGGGAGTCGGCGGAACTGACAAGGTAAGCGCTTCCATTCCGCGAACCGTTCTGGTTCCTGTAGCAAACATATTGGTAAAGAAAATGCTTTCATCTGCGAGCTTATCGTAATTGGGAGTCAGATCTCCTTTGTTTCCGAAAGCGGTAAGAAATTCCGCACTGAAGCTCTCTATCGTTACCATAACAATATTCGGGCGCGCTTCATTCTCTCCTTTTGTCGCTCTCGAAATATCATCCCATTTTCCGGAATTATAACTCTGGTTTTCCTGTAATAAAGTTTTTCTCAGAATAGTATAGGCTTCTTTTTCAGGAAGTTTCGGGTAAAATGTTTCATAATCAAGTTCATTAGACTGATAAGCGGAAAAAAAAGAGAAAGCTCCATTTTTTCCAAGCTCGTTCATTACCAGATTATTGCTGAATTCCGCCTGCTTGTTTTTCATAAAAATCCCGAGAAAAACGGTAAGAACAGCAACCGGAACAAAATATTTCAGACGACTGAAAACGGACTCTTTACTTTCAAAAGTATTTCTGGACGCTTTCGTTTTCTTTAATACAATAAAGCTGAGAATAATCAAAACTGCCAGAACCCCGAATATCAAAGGAAGCGGATAAGACTGATTGATGTTTTCCACAACCTCATACGTATAAATCAGATAATCAACCGCAATAAAATTAAACTTCACTCCAAACTCGTCCCAGAAAGGGATTTCCGCCAAAAGACTGAAATATATAATGATGAAAATAAGCGCGAGGTAGAAATAAGTGAAAATTTTGTCGAATTTCGAGCCGATCCATCGTTTCGGAAAAATCAAAAGATATATAGAATAAAGTGCCAGAAACAGCAATCCGATGGCAAGATCAAAGCAAAACCCGATTGCGAAAATCCGTAAGATTGAAAGTATATTGAAATCAATATCCTTTGCCGACCAGATCAGAAATCCGATCCTGATCAGCAACGAGCATATAAGATAAATGCTCAGCACCGAAAAAAACGTACTGAACCTGCTTCTGAATATCTTTTTGAACAAGCTTGAAAACATTTTTTCTGAATTCATATCAATGAAATTTTAATAGTTTATTAAAAAAAGCCTTCAAAAAAATGAAGACTTTATATTTATAATATAATTTACCAAAATATTTTACCAACCGGAATTTTCTTTCCTTTTACTGATCATTCCGTCCACAGAAAGTTTTCCCGCTCCAAAAGTCATTATCAGCAGATAAATTGAAAGATAAAGCAGCGACATTTCCCTTTTATCAAAACCATCGGCGCTGTGAACAACGAAAGCCGCAATTGCCATCGTAACAAAAATAAAAAAAGCTGCCCATCTTGTAAACAAGCCGAGAATAAGGAAAATGGAACACACAAATTCAGCAAATACCACAAGAATCAGGGAAAATTTTGCTCCCAAACCAAGGAAATCGAAAAACTGAATTTCTTCATCTGAAAGCAGCATCTGCAATTTCGGATATCCGTGCGTAAGCATTGCAAATCCTACAAAAATTCTGACCAAAAGAAGAGCTGCATCATTGATTACAGCATTAGTTTTTACAGAAGTAAGGTAACTCATACCAGTGAATTTTTACCAAAGATATAAAATTAGTTTTTGAAAACCGCCTACACAAAGGAAATTTTTAACGATATCCGAAATTTTTCAGATCTCTTTCATTTTTCCGCCAGTCTTTTTTCACTTTTACGAAAAGATTGAGATGGATTTTTTTTGCAAAAAACTTTTCAAGGTCCAGTCTTGCTTCCGTTCCTACTTTTTTAATGGCTTCACCTTTATGCCCGATAATAATTCCTTTCTGGGTATCACGTTCCACATAAATAATAGAATCAATGAAAATAATTCCTTCTTTTTCCTTAAACATTTCCGTCACCACTTCTACGGAATAGGGGATTTCTTTTTCGTAATTCAGAAGTATTTTTTCGCGGATGGTTTCGTTTACAAAGAAACGTTCAGATTTATCGGTAAACTGATCTTTATCATAATATGGCGGATTTTCCGGAAGCAGGGATTTCAGCTTCGGAAGAATAATATCAGTATTAAAAGAATTGAGTGCGGAGATCGGAAGAATTTCAGCTTTCGGAATTCTTTCGTGCCACTCTCCCACCATTTTTTCCAGATCTTGCTGTGTGGTCTGATCAATTTTATTAAGCAGCAGAAGCACCGGAACAGGAATTTTATTGAGCTTTTCGATCAGAAATTCCGAAGGCTCGCTTTTGTCGGTAACATCCACAATAAAAAGAAAAACATCAGCATCCTGAAGCGAATCCTTTACAAAATCCATCATTCTTTCCTGAAGAACATATTTCGGATCCAAAACTCCTGGAGTATCGGAAAATACGATCTGCAGATCATCTTCATTATAAATTCCGAAAATACGGTGGCGCGTTGTCTGTGCTTTTTGGGTAACGATTGCCAGCTTCTCTCCCATCAGATGATTCAGAAGAGTGGATTTTCCGGCATTCGGCTTTCCTACGATATTTACAAATCCAGCTTTGTGCATTGCAATTTTTTTGGACTGCAAAGGTAAGGAAATTTTTCCCGGAAGTTTCGGAGCGGGATTTTATAAAATGTAACGATATTTTTGTTAATTTTAACCAAATAATTTAGCTTAAATAACAAATACTATGAAAAAAATCTATCTCTTTTTAGCAATGATGATCACCGGTTTTTTCCTTGCTCAGATTCCGTACAATACGGCATTGAAGGACGCAGACTGGTTTATTATGAAAATCGAATGGAACGGAACGGAATATTTTCCGCCTGATCCTATCGGCTTTTCCGTACATTCAAATATATATGATTTTGATTCGGGTACTGCTTTGGATTCCAGATTTTTCAATGTTGCTTCCGGAGAATTAACTTTTGCCGGAAACAATGAAAATTATTTCACAATGAAAGGCGTTAGCATTACATTAGCGATGTACGACGGAGAAAATGCGCCTGCAGTAAATGAATTTGACGGAATGGCTACCGGTTTTTATTTCGGCTTTGCGGAAACCGACCGTTTTTATTTTGATTATGAGGAAGTATTTTCGGGAAAAAGTCTTATCGTTACCAATCCGAACGGAAATAAGATCTATTATTCCAATATGATTCTCTCTGCAAACGAATCCGCAAAAAATAAGACACAGATCTATCCGGTTCCTGCAATGGATGTTCTGAATATTTCTTCTCAAAATAATATTTCCTCCATTACCATTCAGGATTCCACAGGAAAAATGGTGATGAACCGGAAAACGAATCCGGAGAAAAAAATGAGTTTGAATGTTAAAAACCTTCCTTCCGGAATGTATTATGTAATCATCAGCGGAAAAGAAATTCAGAAAATCATTAAGAAGTAAATGTCTTTAATTTTATACCTGTTGTGCATTTAGAGTAAAAAAAATAAATAATTGAGAATCAATTAGATTTGACTTAGGAAACGGAGGCGTTAAGAAATTTTAAAGAATTTCCGTTAAAAAATCTCCACTGTTTGAGGGCGGCGATAATTTTAATTCAAAGAGCGAATTTGGTTTCCGCCCGAGTTTTGGAGATTTTAGGAAATTGTTTAAAATTTTAGCCGAGTTTCCAGTCTTGGATTTTTGGTACTTTTGTTTCAAGACAAAAGTACAGATAATCAATATATTATATATTGTTTTGTAAATGCACAACAGGTTTTTATCTAAATTTTAATTATTATGAAAAGATTGTTTTCCGTAATTCTCGTGCTGGTTTCGCTGTTGATATTTTCGCAGGAAAAACCTAAATTCTGGGATGATATTCAACATTTTAAGCAGCTTGATAAAGACAATCCGCCACCGGAAAATGCAATTCTGTTTTTAGGAAGTTCCTCTTTCACAAAATGGACGGATGTCTCCGATTATTTTCCCGGAAAAACCATTATCAACAGAGGTTTTGGCGGTTCTACCCTTTTCGATCTGAATTTATATTCCGAAGAATTGCTGAAACCGTATCATCCCAAACAGATTATTATCTATTGTGGAGAAAATGATATTGCTGATAATGTAAAACCGAAAGTAGCACTCAACCGTTTTAAAAATTTTTACAAGGAAATCCGGAGATATTATCCTGAGATTCAGGTGGATTATATTTCCGCAAAATATTCTCCGAGTCGTGAAAAATACTGGGCACAAATGAAACAGATGAATAATATGATCCGAAAATATCTTTCAAGGCAGAAAAATGCGGAATATATCGACATCACCAACGCGATGGAAGGAAAGGACGGAAAAGTACGCACCGATATTTTCCTCGAAGATATGCTTCATATGAAACCGGAAGGCTACGAACTGTGGACGAAAGTGATGATGCCGTATATGAAATAAATCATAAAAAAGGCTTTATTTGCTGAAAATTCCACCTGTCTTTTCCCTGAGAATCCTTAAATTTGTGAGCCTTAAAAAATTTGAAATAAAAATATAAAATATAATGTCCGAGAAATCAAAAATCTATTACACTCTTACCGATGAAGCGCCGATGCTGGCAACCCATTCTTTTCTGCCTATTGTAAAGGCTTTTACCCATTCTGCGGGAATCCAGATTGAAGTTCCGGATATTTCGCTGGCAGGAAGAATTTTAGCAAACTTTCCTGAATTTCTGAAAGAAGAACAACGCATTCCGGACGCTTTGGCGCAATTGGGAGAACTCGCCACAAAACCGGAAGCCAACATCATCAAGCTTCCGAATATTTCGGCTTCCGTTCCGCAGCTGGACGAAGCAATTGCTGAACTTCAAAAGCAGGGTTTCGCCGTTCCGAATTATCCTGCCGAACCGAAAAACGATGAAGAAAAAGCGATTAAAGCAAAATACGCGAAAGTTCTGGGAAGTGCCGTAAATCCTGTATTAAGAGAAGGAAACTCGGACAGAAGAGCGCCAAAAGCGGTTAAAAATTATGCAAAAGCCAATCCACACAGAATGGGAGATTGGGCTTCCGACAGCAAAACCGATGTGGCAATGATGCAGAGCGGAGATTTCTACGGAACGGAAACTTCAACAACCGTGGAAAACGCTACGAAATTCAGAATCGTTTTTAAAGGAAACGACGGTTCTGAAAAAGTGCTGAAAGATCTCGCTCCATTGAAAGCCGGAGAAATTATCGATTCTTCCGTGATGAATTTAAACGCTCTGAAAGCGTTCGTTCAGACCGCGATTGATGAAGCAAAAAACAGAAATGTTCTTCTTTCCGCACACCTGAAAGCAACGATGATGAAGATTTCCGACCCGATTATTTTCGGAGCGATTGTGGAAACGTTCTTCAAAGATGTTTTCACGAAATATGCAGATACGTTCAAATCTCTGGACATCAATCCGAACAACGGTCTTGCCGACCTTTTTGAAAAAATAAAAGGAAACGAAAAAGAAGCCGAAATAAAATCTGACATCGAAAAAACCTTTGAAAATGCGCCGAGAATTGCAATGGTAAATTCTGATAAAGGCATCACGAATTTCCACGTTCCGTCCGATATTATTGTGGATGCTTCAATGGCGGCACTGGTAAGAGGCGGCGGAAAAATGTGGAATAAGGACGGAAAAGAAGAAGATACAGTTTGTATAATTCCCGATCGTTCCTACGCCGGTTTTTATCAGGCTGTCATTGACGATATGAAAGCACACGGAAAATTAGATCCGACCACAATGGGTTCTGTTCCGAATGTTGGTTTAATGGCGCAGAAAGCCGAAGAATACGGTTCTCACGACAAAACATTCCAAATGGATGCAGACGGAACAGTGGAAGTTCAGGACGAAAACGGAACGGTTCTTCTTTCCCAAAAAGTAGAAAAAGGCGATATTTTCAGGATGTGCCAAACGAAAGATGCACCGATTCAGGATTGGGTAAAATTAGCGGTAAACCGTTCCCGATTGTCGGATACTCCTGCGATTTTCTGGCTGGATAAAGACAGAGCGCACGACAGGGAAATCATCAAAAAAGTAGAAAAATATCTGAAAGATTACGATACAAACGGTTTGGATATCCGCATTTTAGACGTAAAAGACGCAATGTCCGAAACCCTGAAAAGAGCAAGAGAAGGAAAAGATACGATCTCGGTTTCCGGAAATGTTCTGAGAGATTATCTGACTGACCTCTTCCCTATTCTGGAACTCGGAACTTCGGCGAAAATGCTTTCCATTGTTCCATTAATGAACGGAGGCGGTTTGTTTGAAACCGGAGCAGGAGGTTCCGCACCGAAACACATCGAGCAGTTTTTGGAAGAAGGCTATCTTCGTTGGGATTCTCTCGGAGAATTTTTAGCGTTACAAGCTTCTCTGGAACATCTGGCTCAAACGCAGAACAACCAGAAATCTCAGGTTTTAGCCGATGCTTTGGACGAGGCGAATGCAAAATTTTTGGCAACGGACAAATCTCCGGCAAGAAAAGTCGGGGAAATCGACAACAGAGGTTCGCATTTTTATCTGGCAATGTATTGGGCGGAAGCACTGGCAAATCAAACCAAAGATTCTGAAATTGCAGAAAAATTCTCACCGATTGCAAAAGCGATGCAGGAAAACGAAGCAAAAATCAATGCAGAACTGATCGGAGCGCAGGGAAAACCGCAGGACATCGGAGGATATTATAAGCCGAACGAAAATAAAACGTATGCTGCGATGAGACCAAGTCTGACACTGGATTCTATTGTAAACGGAATTTGATCTTAAACTTTTGTCTGAAATAAATGAAAAACCCTTTCGGAATTTGAAACTCTGAAAGGGTTTTCGTTTTGAAATAAGATTTCTATTCACTCAGTTCATTCACAAGATTTTTAATTCTTTTGATATGTTTTCCGTAGAGAAATTCAAAAAAGAGCTTTCCGAGAATGTAAAGAGAACCCAATCCGAACAGAAGTGATCCTACAAAAAAACTTGTAAAAACCAGATCGGATGAATGCCCGTAATTGGGTGTAAATTCAATGACAATAATCATTTCGCAAACCAGAAACGGAACAAAGCTGAGATAAAACGATATGTAATATTGTTTATTAAGTTCGAACTGAAAAAGAAGATCTTTCAGCGATTCCAGAGTTTTCAGACCTGGATTCCCGATTTCCCTGTATAATTTAAAAAACCGGTTGTAGAAAAACATCGTTACCAAAGCCATTGAAAAAACCAAGATAAAAATGTAGAGTTTAAATTTATATTCCAGCTGAAATGTCCAGATAAATATCAAAATAAAGACGAGAAATATCAGTGTCGACCAAAATTCCATCCGCATATTGGCACGGATTTTTTCCAGCGGAGTGTGGATTTCTTTTTGCTTTTCCAAAGAAATTTCAGGAGTTTCGGAAATTTCTTCCCTGCTCCAAAGTTGTTTATAATTATCGAGATCCATTTGTTCTAAATTATTTTTCAATTAAATTTTTCAGTTTTTCTTTTGCACGGTTCAGTTTTACCCGCGCATTTACTTCAGAAATCCCAAGTTGTGCCGCCATTTCCTTCCCGGAAATATCTTCCAGATAATAGAAGATCAAAGCTTTATCAATCGGATTCAGTTTTTGTATGGCTTCATACATTTTTTTCAGATTACGGTCGTCTTCATCATTATAATCTTCCTGCGAAATCTTGAAATTTTCGATGGAATCATTATTCTGAATAAAACTTTTTTTCTTTTGCGATTTCAGGAAAATGATTGCAGTATTCACAGCAATGCGATACAGCCAAGTAGAAAATTCGCTTCTTCCTTCAAACTTTTCAAATGATTTCCAGGTTTGGTAGATGATTTCCTGAAACAGATCTTGCTGATCGTCCCGGTTGTCCATATACATTTTGGAAATTTTGAAAACCACGCCTTTGTGCTTTTCTATTTTTTCCAGAAATTCCTTTTCCTGTGAAGCCATTATCTGTTTTCTAAAGAGTAAGTATCAGGATTAAAAATTTGTTACAAAAAATGATCTTTTAAAAGAGGATGGTTTATTAAAATAAGGCAGATCAGAAATTTGTCAAAGCACAATTATTCTGATGAAAACTTTGAAAAAATATAGAAAACTATCGTGAAACCAATAGCTTTTCGCAGACTATATTACTCAGTATCTCATTTTTCTTCCCGATTTTTACGAGCATTGACTGATCAAATTTTTCAATTTTCAGAATCGAGATCCGGCTTCCCAGAACCAGTTTTTTTTCATTAAGATAATTCAGAAAATCATCATCAGAAGTAGTTACTGAACTGAAAACCACTATTTCGTTTTCGCTGCACTGGCTTAATTTCCGGAGATTTTGCGAAATAATATTTCCGTCTTTATCCGGAATCGGTTCACCGTGAGGATCGGTTTTCGGATGATTCAGAATTTCATCCATTTTGTCAAAAAACAAAACTGAATGAATGTGTTCCAGCTGTTCCGCTATTTCGTGAACATTTTCCCACCCGATATTCATTTTTTCAACGAGGAACATTTCCGTTAAACGATGTTTGCGGACAACCAATGCAGCCTCTTTCTTCCCCGATTCTGTAATTTTCAGAGGTTTGTAGCTTTCGTATTTCACCCAGTTTTTATCCGCAAATTTTTTCATCATATTATTTACAGTCGGCATTTTTACTTTCAGAAATTTGCTGATTTCGTTAATGGTTACCGTATTTTCCTCATTTATTAAATGAAAAATGGCTTTCAGGTAATTTTCTTCTGTAAGGGTAGTTCTCAAAATTGTTAGATTAAAAGATGTACAAATCTAACAATAATAAATAAAAAAAATCCTGAAATTTTACTTTCAGGAAATGGCTAATAGTTTTTTTTCGTCCCTGTGTTTCTGGAACACTCCAAAGGTGCAACTATTTTTGATAAGATAAAAGAGTGAAATCACCCTTTTTTCAAATTTTTTTTAGGGTGAAATCACCTTTTTTTATTCATATCGGATCCCAATTCCGTCTTTAGGGATTTGCATTAAAATTTCATTATTCACAATTAAACCAAAAATTTTTAGTAATTTCGCAACACTTTCAGAAAAGGGAATCGCGTGAAAATCGTGAGCTGTCCCCGCAACTGTAAATCACAAATAAAAAATTTTCTGTAAAAAACCATTGCCAAAAGCGAGAAGGTGTAGAAAAGGTGAAAGTCAGGAGACCTTGCTGAAATTAGTTTTATTAAAAGCTTTCGGAGGAAAAGTCGGTTTTATGTTTGTAAAAAAAATTCTTTCAGCAGGCGTTTTGTGTGCCTTTCTTTTTTCATATTCCCAGGAAAATGAGAGCAAAATTGATACGGTATATGTTTTTGATAACCAGATCAGTAAAGTAAAACGATTTCATTCCGTTTCCTCAATTTCCGAAAAAGACATCCTTAAAAATACTACTAATCTTTCCGAAGTTTTACGGTTTCAGAGTCCTGTTTATATTAAAGAAAACGGAAGAGGTGCAGTTTCGTCGCCGTCTTTTCGAGGAACAACAGCGCAGCAAACTGCTTTCGTGTGGAACGGAATCAATATCAATTCTTCATTTTTAGGACAGGGCGATATTAATAATATCGGTTTTTTAACGACTGATGCTTTCGAAATAAAATCCGGAGGAGGAAGTGTAATTTACGGAAGCGGAGCGATTGGCGGAAGCATTCATTTGAACAATTCTCTGCGGTTTAATCAGGGGTTCAAAACATCTGTGTTTTCGGAAGCAGGTTCTTTCGGAACATTTAATAATCTTTTGAAAACGTCTTTCAGCAACGATACATTCAGTGTGAAATTTTCCGGAAATTATTCCATCAGTCAAAACGATTTTGAAGTTGAGGAAGAAAAATACATCAACCGGAACGGAAAATATTTCAATAGCAATTTCAATATTTCGGGAGCCTATAAAATTTCAAAAAACCAACAGATTTCGTGGATTTCCGAGTTTTTTAACGGAATGCAGCATTATCCTGTTTTTTCCGAAACCCAGATAAAAACCAAATATGAAACCCAAAATATACGAAGCCTGATTTCCTGGGACTGGAAAAAAACGGATTTTCAAAATTCTTTTAAAGCAGCTTATACGGAAGAAAATTTTCAGTATTCCGATGATATCCGAAAGCCCGAAACAAGTGGTGGAACAGGAAAAAATATCATCCTGAAAAACGATCTCAATTATTTTTTTAATAAAAAATGGAATGCCGATATTATTGCAGAATTTCAAAATAACAAAGGAGAAGGCTATGAATCGGGAATCGAAAATGTGGAGCGGAATTCCTTTTCTGCTGCCGGATTGCTGCGGTATTTCGCTTCGAAAAAACTGAAATTCGAAGCCGGAATTAAAAAAGATTTTGTGGAAAAAATTTCTTCTCCGTTTTTATTTTCGATTTCCGGAAAATGGGATGTTGCAAAATGGTATTCTTTGGGATTGAATATTTCTAAAAATTTCCGTTACGGCTCGTTCAACGATTTGTATTGGAAACAGGGCGGAAATCCTGGTCTGAAACCGGAAACTTCGGTTCAGTTTGAAATGGAAAATCAGTTTAAAATCAACGATTTTAAAATTTCCGTAACGCCGTATTTTATGAAAATCGAAGATATGATTCGCTGGCTTCCGACGAATCTTGGCTATTGGGCGGTTTTCAATACTCATAAAATAAAATCTTACGGTTTGGAAACGCAGATCGGTTATTTTAAAAATTTTGGAAAACATAGTATTAAAGCCGACTTAGGCTATTCGTACAGCAAATCCGAAAACGAAGAAACGAAGAAGCAGCTGATGTATGTTCCCTTGCATAAAGCGTTTGGAATGACAAATTACCAGTATGATTTTTTCGGAATTTTTGTTCAGGGAATTTTCAACGGACTCACATTCACCGATTCCGAAGAAAAAAGAAGCGAAGCGATGAATCCGTATTTTGTTTTCAATGCAGGAACGGATTTTACAGTTTTACAGCAGTATAAAATCGGTTTCAGGATTAATAATATTTTTAATGAAATCTATGCTACAACCCGCTATTATTTTATGCCGAAAAGAAATTATAACGTAAATATCAATATTAATTTTTAAATTTTTATCAAAATGAAAATCAACAAAATCTTATCTTTCGTCTTTGCTTCGGCATTGCTTTTTACCGTTTCCTGTAACGATGATGATCCTGTAATTGAACCTCCGAAAGGTGCTTATGAAAACGGAATTTTCGTAACCAATGAAGGAAATTTTGGTGTTCCGAATGCGGACGTAACTTTTGTTTCAGACAATCTGAACAGTATTGAGCAAAACATCTATAAAACCAATAACGGTGAGGATCTGGGAGACGTTCTGCAAACAATGTACTACAACGGAGATTATACTTACCTGGTTTTGAACAACACAAACAAAGTAACCGTTGTAAACCGATACACTTTCAAAAAGACTGGAGAAATTACCAGTAACCTCAGCAATCCGCGATACATTGGTTTTGCGAATAATTTCGTGTATGTAAGCAACGACAAATACGGCGGTGATAAATATGTTTCCGTTTACAAGCAATCCGATCTTTCGTTTGTAAAGAAAATTGCAATGACGGATGCGGCAGAACGCTTAGTAAGCGCAGGTTCCAATATTTTTGTGCAGAATGCTTCTTTCGGATTCGGAAATAAGATCAGCTACATCAATACTTCCACAAACGAAGTACAATCTGAAATCGCCGTTCCGAGCGGACAAATCCAAAAAATCGTTTCCGATAATAACAACGTTTATGCTATTGCCTCCGATTTCGGATTGGTGGATTCTTACATTTATCAGATTTCTTCCACCGGAAGCATTACAAAAACCACCACGCTTACCGGAATTGAAAATGCAGCAAATCTGTGTATTGACGGCGGAAAATTCTATTTCACTTCCGGAATGAAAATCTATGGAATGGATATGAATACTTCCGCAATTCCTTCTTCCCCAATTGCGACGGCGACTCAAAGTGATGCGTATTCCGGGTTATACGGTTTCAATGTAATTGACGGAAAAATCTTTACTTCCGATGCGAACGGATTTACGGCAGACAGCAAAGTAACGGTTTATGATACTTCTGGAACAGTTATTAAAACTTTTACAGCCGGAAAAGGAACAAACGGATTTTATAAGAACTAATTCTTTTTATATTGAACTTCAAATTTTTCTGACGATGCTTCGTAGAAGCATTCTGTTCATAGAAATTGATGTTCATTGCGCATTAGCTCCGTCAGGAGCGGTCTGTTAATTTCACAGGTCGCTCCTGACGGAGCTTTTTTACGGCATATTTATTTTTTCTATGAACAGCCTGTCCCTACGGGACATTTTGGGTTTATTAAATGTGTATAGCAAAAGGTGTAAACAAATCAATTAAATAAAATTTTCAATCCCAATTTCTCTGCTTCCCGAATCACAAAATCCGTTGCCTGCTTTTTATCGTTTTCGATTTCGCCTTCCAGAATGGCTTCTTTTACTTTTTCCTTTAAAATCCCGATTTCTTTGCCCGGTTTGATGTTGAAAAGCTCCATAATTTCTTCGCCCGAAACCGGCGGCTGAAAATTACGAACCTGATCTTTCTCCTCCACTTCTTTTATTTTCTGCTGAACGTACTCAAAATTCTTTTTGAAACGTTCCTGCTTTGAATAATTCTTCGTAGTGATATCGGATTTGCACAAGGTAAAAAGGTCTTCCAAATCCTCTCCCGAATCAAACAAAAGCCTTCTCAATGCCGAATCCGAAGCATCGTCTGTTACTAAGGCAATTGGACGAGCGTGCATTCTCACGAGTTTTTCCACATATTTCTGTTCATTTCCTAAAGGAAGCTTTAATCTTTTGAAAATATTTTTAATCATTTTCGAGCCGAGAAATTCGTGTCCGTGGAATGTCCAGCCTGTTCCCTCCACAAATTTTTTCGTCAGTGCTTTCCCGATGTCGTGAAGCAGAGCCGACCAGCGAAGCCACAATTTATCCGTATTTTTCGAGATATTGTCCACGACTTCCAAAGTGTGGTAAAAATTGTCTTTATGCGTTTGTCCTTCCACTTCTTCGATGCCTTTCAGAACGGTAAGTTCGGGAAGAATGTAGTTTAAAAGTCCGGTTTCTTCCAGTAATTTCAAACCTTTTGACGGCTTTTCCGAAAGCATTATTTTGTTGAATTCCACCATAATCCGCTCCATTGAAACGATTTTTATGCGTTCCGATTCTTCTTTTATAGCTTTCAGGGAATTTTCCTCAATTTCAAAATCCAGCGTGGAAGCAAAACGAACGGCTCTCATCATTCGCAAAGGATCGTCGGAATAAGTTTGGTGCGGCTCTAAAGGCGTTCTCAGTATTTTGTTCTGCAAATCTTCTCTTCCATTAAAAGGATCGATCAGCTCACCGAAATTTTCTTTGTTTAGAGAAATCGCCATTGCATTGATGGTGAAATCACGGCGTTTCTGGTCATCTTCCAAAGTTCCGGTTTCCACTGACGGTTTCCGGGAATCTTCGCTGTAGCTTTCTTTTCTCGCTCCCACAAATTCCAAATCCAGATCTTCATATTTAAACATCGCCGTTCCGTACGTTTTGAAAACGGAAACTTTCAGCCTGGGATTGATTTTCTCAGCGATTTTTCTGGCTAACTCTATTCCGTTTTGTTCAGTCACGAAATCAATATCAGTCGGTGCTTTCCGCTTCATCAGCAGATCGCGAACATAACCACCAACCGCGAAAACAGTCTGATGATTCTCCGAAGCCGTTTCGGAAATTATTTTAAATAATCTTAAATTTTTATTCTGATTGAGGTTGATGGTCATTGATGGATGTTGGATGTTGGGTATTGGGTGCCGGAAGTTTTTTGCAAAAATCTTAAAAAATCGGATAGAAAGCAAATCGGGAAGATCTAAAGCTTTTTTTGATTAATGAAAACAACAACCAATATGTCGCTGCTTCGCAGCTCTCTGGCGGATATTTTTTTGTTTTTACCAAGATGTCGCCGCTTCGCGGCTCTCCGATAAAACCTTTCGTTCAATCATCAAAAATAAAGCTGATTTCTATTCTTTTGAATCAAAAAAATTGGTGCTGAATATTGCGATAGCAATTATCCGAACTTTTCTTTTCCAAAGTTTAAATACATTTGAAACATTAAAAACTAATATTATGAAAAAATCAATTTTACTTCTTATGCTGTGGATTCCGGCAGGATCCTATTCTCAGCAAATCATTAAAGAACATCTGATCATCAATCAGGAAATGAATTCGGAAAAGAATATTTTTCCGGTGAAAAGCGTGTTCGCGTCTGTGGATTTTACCAAAACGGAATGCCTGCCCGATATGCAAAAATTTCAGATGAAAGAAGAAAACAAAAGAAACCGGGAAGCGATCATCAAAAAAGATCCCGATGCTTTTAAAAACCTGAAAAAGCTTACTTTATTTATCACACCTTATCGTTCCAAAGCGGGATTTTCGGATTACGGATTTCATACGCTGAATTTTCAGGTGGATCATAATGAGACACCGAACGGACAGCTTACGGATTATTTTTGCGGAAAACGCACCTACGACTGGAACAACGGAAATCACGCCGGAACCGATTATATTCTCTGGCCCTATCCGTGGAAAAGAATGGAAGAAAATCTGATGGAAATAGTGGCTGCAGCTCCCGGAATTATCATTAATAAAAGAAATAATTTCAACGATCACAATTGTTCAAACGGAGGAAATCCGAACTGGAACGGAATTGTGGTAGAACATTCCGATGGTTCCACTGCGACCTATATGCACTTCAAGAAAAACTCTGCTACCACAAAAGAAATCGGGGAAACTGTGGAAGCAGGAGAATATCTCGGGCTTGCAGGAAGCTCGGGAAGCAGTAATATTCCGCATCTTCATTTTGAAATTGCGGACAACAACGGCAATCTGATCGATCCGTATAAAGGCGACTGCAATCCAACAACAGAGCAAAGCTGGTGGCAGGAACAGGAAAATTACTACGTTCCGAGAATCAACAGGATTTCCACTCATTACGTCGCAACCCAGGATTCCGAATGTCCAAAGATTGAAAATACGTATGAAAAAGTAAATTTCAACAGTGGTGATGCGCTTTTTCTAAAACTTTACTACAGAGATATCAATATCGGGGATGTTACGCAGTTTAAAATTTATAAACCGGACGGAACACTTTTTTCAAGCTGGAACTGGACTCAGGATTGGGGAACATTTTACGCAACCGCTTACGGTTACTGGACAATGAACATCACAAATGACTGGCCGCAAGGTGTTTACACAATTGAAGTAGTTTTCGGAGGAAATACTTACAATACGATTTTCGGAGTAGGAACCAATCTCGCTGTTGAAGATTTCGCTTCCGATGATATCAGAATTTATCCGAATCCGGTAAAAGATATTCTTTACATCGATAATTTCAAAAATATTCAATCTGCTGAAATACTGGATTCTTCAGGAAGAATGGTTGTGAACAATATGAGATCCGGGCAAATAAATGTGAGTAATCTGGCGAAAGGAATGTATCTTTTAAAAATAAAAAACATCAGGAATGAAGTGAAAATTGTAAAATTTATAAAATATTAATAACCAATATATTATAATCTGTTTAAATTTCGTTTTGTAAATATTTTTACCATTAAGAAGTTAAGATTTTAAAGAATCAATTCTTAAACATCTTAAATAAATCAATTTATTGATTCTTAATTATTTAGCGGTTTTTAAACAACTTAAATTCTTAATGGTAAAAAAGAATAAACTTTATTTTTATTAAATACATTAAGATTTAAAAATTTAAACAGACTCTTATAATTCTTTCAGGCTTTTTCTGAATTCCGAAGGCGTTTGTCCTGCAAATTTTTTAAAAGCAGTATTGAAAGAAGATTTCGAATTGAAACCAGCTTCCATACCGATCGCGATAAGCGTGTATTTTTCAAACTCCGGATTTTGCATATACAGCTTGGCTTCTTCCACACGAAGCGCGTTTATATAATCGGTATAGCTGGTTTTCAGATCGGAATTAATAATGCGTGAAAGATGACTTTTGCTCACTCCTATTTCGTCTGCAACCATATCCAGAGTAAGCTCGCTGTTGAGATAATTTTTTTCTTCTACAATATATTTCTCAAAAGCGATAACATATTCATTTTTAGAAGGAAACGAAACAGAAATACGTTTATTTTTAGCGAACCGGCGGATATTTTTCTGTTCTTCCAGAATTCCGAACTGATAAATTCCTCTATGTCCGAGCCAATAGATGGTGAATGATTGTGCGATCCAAAGTGTATAAAAAGTATTGAATCCGGTTTTCATCACCAGTTCCTGATAAATCGAAAATCCCCAGAGAAAGCACAGAAAAAGTGAAATCATCGAAGTATAGGTAAGCCAAGAAGTTTTCATCCGGAATGTATTGGAGTTTGCTTTCCTGAACATCACAATCCTCCGGAAAATAAAGATCAGCAAAACAATGGAATACAGCAATGCAAATATTTCGTGAATATAGATCAGCTCCTCGAAAAACCCGGAGATCCCGTCAGTCATTTTTCCTGATGCCAAAATAATTTTGTAGAAAACCGTGACGCTGAAAAACAGAATAAACGGAACAAAAAGCAATTTGTCCCAAATCCTGATTCTTGAAGCCGGAAAAAGAAAAAATTTAACATACAGAAAATACAGCACCATTGATAATGCCGCAACCGGAATATAAATAACCCCGAAAAAAAACTGACCACCTATCAAATGCGTATCCAGCAAATAATACTGAAAATTATTCAGCGAAATTACAAGGATAAGGCTCGCCAGAAAAAACAGCGAACGCGTTCTGTATTTTTTTGAAAGAAAAACAACCGCAGCGAAAATAATGCCCTGAAAAGCACCAACCAGCATAAGGCTGTTGTAGATATTAAAATTCATAGTTATTAGTTATTCAAATATAAACAATTTGGTGAAATCAGAAAAAAGAGAAAATTTCGTTAAAATTTATTTTACAATAATTTCTTATCTTTAAAAAATCAAAACCAATCAAAAAACTAAAAAATTATAATTATGAAAAAGCTGCTGATCCTTTGCACCGCATTATCACTTATTGCCTGCAAAAAGGAAGAGAAAAAAGAAGAAAAATCAGGAATCAGTTCTGCTATTGAAGGTATGAGCAACCTCAATAAAATGGCAGACAAAATGGATGATGTCCAGAAAAATATGGACGAACTGAAATCCAAAACTCCCGCTTCCAACGATGAGCTGAAAGCTGTAATTCCGGAAACGCTGGCAGGATTGAAAAGAACGGAAATCACTGTCGGAGGAATGACCGCAATGAACCTGACTTCCGCCGAAGCGAGATATTCCGGTGAAAATAAGAACATCAGCATCAATATTACAGACGGAGCCGGAGAAATGGGAAGCAGCGTAATTTCCATTCTGCTGATGACACTGAATGCCGATATGGAAAAAACCACGGAAAACGGATTCGAAAAAACCGCTGAAATCAACGGCTCAAAAGCTTTTGTTTCTCAAAGCAAAAACGGAGAATCCACCGATTCCGAGGTCAAATATATTACAAAAGGCAGATATATGATTGATGCTTCAGGCGAAGGTTTTACAGTGGAAGAACTTGCTGCAGCGTTGAAGGATATTGATGTTTCCAGACTTCCTTAGGAAATTGATTAAAACTTTGAAAGAAAGCTCGAGATACTTTGCTTCTCTTTGTCCAGATTTATTTTTTTTCGTAATCTGTGTCTTGCAATCACAATGCTGTTGTGAGTTTGCTGGGTAATTGCGGAAATTTCCTTGGTAGAAAGATTCATTTTAAGGAAAGCACAAAGCCGTAATTCGTTTCGGGTAAGACTTGGGAACTGCTGTAAAAGATTTTTGTAGAAATCGGAATGTGTTTCTATAAATAACTTTTCAAATTCGTCTTTGTTGAATCCTTTGGTATTAAAGCGAAGGTCTTGAATAATTTTGGTAATCATTCTTTTGGTTGCAAGATGAGGGTTTTCTTTCAGTTCCGTCAATTCCTTTTGGGTTACATCAATAATTTCACTTGTCTGCATCATTTGCAGAGCTTTTCCGGTAAGCTCTTTGTTTTTTTCTTCCAGTTTTTGGGCAAGAAGTTCGTTTTCTGCAGTTCTAGCTTTCAGCTTACTTTTCTGAAGACGAAGCATCAGAAAAGCAATCAACGCAATGGAAACCAAAACAATGCTGCTGATAATAAAAATAGTAGTTCTTTTCTTCTGCTGATTTACAAGCTCTTGTTCACGGATTTTCTGATGAAAACCATATTCTAACTGGTTTATCTTTTTTGTGTTCTGCTCTTTGATATTTTCTTCGCTCAGATCTTTGGCAATGTGCAGATAATAATTGGCTTTTTCATAGTTTTTTTCTTTTTCATAAAACTGTGACAGTTCTTCTGAATTCAGTTTTTTTATAGAGGGAAACTGATGAAAGTCTGCCAAATCAAAAGATTTATGAAAATAATATCTGGCAGAATCAGGATTAACAATGATATAACTATAAGCATATCCTAAATTGTAGGTGATATTGCCTAGATCATAATTAAAATTATTTTTTCCTGCGAGATATTTGGCTTTATGCAAATAATTCAGAGCTATACTATAATCTTTGAGCTCCATATTTGCAATGGATATATTCTGGTAAGCCATTATCAATCCTTGTATATCATTGGATTTCAAACAAATATCTTTACATTCCATAAAGATATCCAGCGCTTTTATCACGTTACCTTCTTTCTGTTCCAGAATCGCAAGATTATTATAAACATTATAGATCTGCGACCGATAAACGGAATCAGGAGATTTCTTAATTCCTGCAAGCGATTTATTGAAATATTCTCTGGCTTTTTTCGGCTCTTCAAGCAGGATGTATATTGTTCCGATATCGTTATAGATGTAATAAATACGCTCCGGATCAATACTTTTTTGTAGTTCAAGCTGCTCATTATAATATTTCAGGGAAAGAAGATAATCCGTTTGTGTCCGGAATACTTTTCCGGCACATTCATACAGTTTCAGCAGTGTTGTTTTGCTGATATTGTCTTTATATTCCAGCGCTTTTTCAATATAATAGACAGATTTCGTACTGTTTTTATCGGCATTCTGATTCGCAGTTCTGATAAGTGAAAGCACATATTGATCATTATCTGCCGCATCTTTTGCAGATATGGAAGAAGTGGAAAATACAATGAGTAAAAAAAATAAAAATAATGCTCTCATCAGTAACCGATAAATGTAATTGTAAAAATACAACAATAAGATGTAATTAAAGACCGAGAAGATAAGCAATAATAAAATTATATAACTTAATGATAATCAACTATTCAAAATAAAATGTATATATTTTGAAATATAATTTATACAAGTGTAAATAATTTGTCGGTATTCAATATTTCTCTTTTTGTCTTTATAAATTTAGATTTGCTACTAATAATTCAAATAACAAAATATTAAAGAAAATGAAAACAAAATTATTTTTTAGCGCCTGTTTGGCAGCAGCTTCATTTTTTGGAGCAATGAAAGCTCAGGTAACTATTTTCTATGATAGTTTCGAAGATTATGAGGACTGGATTTATGAAAATATCGGAGGTTGGACGTTGAGAGATTTGGACGGAGAAGCACAAATGGGAATAACGGGAGTTACATTTCCTAACAATATAGCTCATCCGTTTGCAGGGAAAATTGTAAACAGCACAACAGCTATACCGAATGTTTCCGAAGTGAATATTCCAGATGTCAGAAATTACGAAGCAAGAACGGGAGAAAAAGTAATGGGAATGTTTGCAGCTTTGCTTCCTCCAAATAATGACTGGATTATTTCTCCTAAAATTAAACTTGGTACAGATGGAAACAAGCTGAGCTTTTTTATGAAATCTGCTTATATGAATAATAATAAGTATGAAAAATTCCGCGTGCTGATTTCCACTGCTGATACTCAGCCGGAAAGTTTTACAGCGTTTCCACAAGTGTACGAAGGTGATTATTTCACCAATCCGGAATGGACGGAATTTACCATTGATCTGGATGAATACAGCAATCAGGATGTTTATATCGCTATCAATTACATTTCTGCAATTTATGATAATCCTCAATATCCGCCGCATCTTCAGAAAAGAGCGATGACATTACTGATGGACGATTTTAAAGTAACTGCAAATTCAGTTCTGGCAGCAAACGAGATTTCAAATAATTCGGTAAGTATTTACCCGAATCCTTCTTCTGATTTTGTCAATATCAGATACGACAAGGAAATAAGCAAGGTATCCTTATACGATTTGTCCGGCAAAAAAATAAGTACAAAAATTCTGAACAGCAAATCAGGGAAGATTAATATTTCCACTTTGAACGCAGGTATTTATCTTTTGAAAATAGAAGCCGCAGGAAAAATCATTACGGAAAAAATAGTTAAAAAATAGTTATAGTTTATTTTTCAAAATGGCAGCCTCTGAATATTCCAGAGGCTGTCGTTTTTTTGAGACTGCTTTATACAATAAAATCGGCAGCGTCACTTTTATCACTTCTGCTGAATCAGCTTTCTTTTCGATATAAATTTGTTTTTTCAAGTCCGTAATTGTTCATTCTGATAGTAGGAGAACCGAGTTTCCAATTTGGTAAATTTTCAGCTAACTGATTTCCCAATTTATCAATTCCTGCTGTTTGCTGGTCGTTAAACTCATAATTTTTATTCGCAGTGATAATCTCATATCCTGTTTGTTTCCCGTTTTTCAAAAGCGGAATGCCGAATGAATTCACTTCAATAATTTCGTCCCATTTCACAAATTCGGGATTATTTTTTTTAATATAAAATCCGTCTTTTTTAAACTCAAAGATTCCGTCAAAATTTTCAAGTTTATCATTTTCTTGTTCAACGGTTTGATATTGGTCTTTGGATTCGGTTGGATGTTTGATTTTGGCAGAAGAAAATGCAATCGCAATGAAACAAATCAGGAGAATTCCATAAGCCGTTCCTTTGTTGTCAAATTCAGAATAATAAAACAGCGTCAATACTAAAACGATTGAACTTATGATTAGAATTGGTTTCTCCATACAATTTCACTTTGAAAATTCATTTTTGCTTATTTTTTCTATTAATTAATTATAATTATCCCATTTTTTGAGCAGTTTTGTCCTTTTTTCGGTTTCATCAATCATACAGCTCAATCTTAATTTATTTTCATAAGCTCCTTCAATACTGCTGTTACGACATTTTGTGTCTGTTTCAGTAATCCAAATTCTCTGTGATTTTCTCAGATGATTGCGACCTTTTGGAGATAATTTCATTAAAGCAGTTTTATAGGTCGAATTTAATTCAGCATCTGCTTTGTTTAAATTATTATAGAGTTCTGTTTCTCCTGTTCTCTGAGCAAAAATAAATATACCCGTCAGCAGAAGAAGAAATAAAAAATATTTTTCACTTTGAAAATTCATTTTCAGACTATTTAATTAAAATAAACTTTCATCAACAACATTCGGCAGCGTCACTTTCAAATTCGGTTCAGCTTCCATTGCACGCTTTATTGCGAAAATCGCTCCTTCATTTCGAGCCCAGCTTCTTCGGGAAATACCGTTGTTCACGTCCCAGAACAGCATTGATTTTAATCTTCTGTCAGCATCATCGCTTCCATCCAGAAGCATTCCGAAACCGCCGTTGATGACTTCTCCCCAACCAACTCCACCTCCGTTGTGAATAGAGACCCAAGTCGCACCACGGAAACTGTCGCCAATCACATTCTGAATCGCCATATCCGCCGTAAATCTCGAACCGTCGTAAATATTGGAAGTTTCACGATACGGAGAATCCGTTCCCGAAACATCGTGGTGGTCGCGACCGAGAACTACCGCTCCGATTTCGCCGTTTTTAATGGCTTTGTTAAAGGCTTCCGCAATTTTCATACGACCTTCTGCATCGGCATACAAAATTCTCGCCTGAGAACCGACTACCAGTTTATTTTCCTGTGCTCCTTTTATCCATTGGATATTATCTTTCATCTGTTGCTGAATTTCTTCGGGAGAATTTTTAATCATTTCTTCCAAAACTGCACACGCAATATCATCGGTTTTCTGCAAATCTTCGGGTTTTCCGCTCGTGCAAACCCAACGGAACGGCCCGAAACCGTAATCAAAGCACATCGGTCCCATAATATCCTGAACGTAAGACGGATATTTGAATTCCCGCCCCAAAGTCGGATTTTCCGCCATTACATCTGCTCCGGCTCTGCTTGCTTCCAGCAAAAATGCGTTTCCGTAATCGAAGAAATACGTTCCTTTTTCGGTGTGTTTGTTAATGGCTTTTGCGTGTCTTCTCAAACTTTCCTGAACTTTTTCTTTGAACAATTCTGGATTTTCGGACATCATTGTATTGGATTCCTCAAATCCTTGTCCTGTCGGATAATAACCTCCTGCCCAAGGATTGTGAAGCGAAGTCTGGTCGGAACCGATGTCGATTTTCAGACCGGCTTCGTCAAATTTTTCCCAAACTTCCACCACATTTCCGAGATACGCCAGAGAAACGGTTTCGTTTTCCGATTGTGCTTTTTTCACTCGTTCCACCAGTTCATCGAGGTTTTCTTGGATTTCGTTGACCCATTTCTGATCGTGGCGAATTTTAGTAATTTTCGGATTGACTTCCGCACAAACCGTAATGCAGCCTGCTATATTTCCCGCTTTAGGCTGTGCTCCCGACATTCCACCCAAACCGGACGTTACGAAAAGTCCGCCTTTCGGATTTTTATTGATTTTTCTGAACGCATTCAAAACCGTAATCGTCGTTCCGTGAACAATTCCCTGCGGACCGATATACATATAACTTCCCGCCGTCATTTGTCCGTATTGTGTCACTCCGAGTGCATTGAATTTTTCCCAATCGTCAGGTTTTGAGTAATTCGGAATCATCATTCCGTTGGTTACGACCACTCGCGGAGCGTCTTTGTGTGACGGAAATAATCCCATCGGATGACCGGAATACATTACCAAAGTCTGTTCATCCGTCATTTCCGAAAGATATTTCATCGTCAGAAGATATTGCGCCCAGTTTTGAAAAACAGCTCCGTTTCCGCCGTAAGTAATCAGTTCGTGAGGATGTTGAGCTACAGCATAATCCAGATTGTTCTGAATCATCAACATAATGGATTTTGCCTGTTGGGATTCTGCGGGATATTCGTTGATATTTCTTGCTTTCATCTCGTAATCGGGACGAAAACGATACATATAAATCCTCCCATATTTTTCGAGTTCTTCCTTAAATTCAGGCAGTAATTCGGCGTGAAATTTCGGATCGAAATAGCGTAAAGCATTCTTCAAAGCGAGTTTTTTTTCTTCTTCGGAAAGGATTTCTTTACGCTTCGGAGCGTGATTGATGTTGGTTTCGTAGGGTTTTGGTTGTGGTAATTCGGTTGGAATTCCTTGCTGTATTTGTTGTTGGAAAGTCATTTTTAGTTTAAAATTTTAAAGTCTGAAAGGTAATCATAAATTTTAAAATTTTGTTTTTTAGAAAATGTTATAACCCGAAATTCACAAAAATGCTGAATCTTGATTTCGCTTCGATATCTCCGCCTGAAAGATTGCTGTAAGCCGGCAACATTATTTCACTTCCCAAACTCCATTTTTTGTACGAAACTTCAAATCCGAGTTTTCCATACAATGCGCTTCCTGCGGTTTTAGGCATTATTTCGCCAAATTGTCTGTTCCAGTCGTAAACTTCACCCTGCAATCCCAATTTTCCCGAAAAAATACTGTTTTCGTTTCGCCACAAACGGTAGAATCCGGTTGCAGAATAGTTCCACTGATTGCCGAACTGGTAATATTTTTTGTTTTCGGCTTTAACGGTGTAATCTGTATTAATCATCAAAGCAAACAGGTTTTTTTGGAATTTGTAACTGATAGACAACTGATAATCCCAACTCCCTGTTCCCAATTGAAAACTCGGATTAACGCCCGAAATTCCCTTTTCATCGAATTTCCCTAAAGGAATTTTTATCCCAAATCCACCGTTAATCTGATGAAATTGATTTTTCGATTTCAGGATTTCATAAATTCCCATTACGCTTGCATCGCCGATTCCGCTGATATTGATGTCGCCTTGCAATGTTTTCTTTTCGTGAAAATGAAACGGCAAACTTCCGTAAATGCTCAATTTTTTGGTAACCGGAATTTTTCCCCAAACCTGAATCGTATTAAAATACTGATCTTGCGTCAAATCGTTCGTAAATAGATTTTCTTTGGCTTTATAATGTTGCGCAAAATATTTGATGCCGACGAATTGTGGATTCAGAAGCGATTCAAAACCGGAAGAACCGTTTCCCGCTGCGCATCCGCAGGCATCGCAATCGTCCTGAAAAATAAGATTTTCGGATTGGTATTTGGGGATAACTAAACTGTCTTTTCCGATTGCAAAAACCAAAATATTTGAGATTAGGAATAAAATTAAAATGAACTTTTTCATTATTCTGAAAATTTTTTGTTGGTAATAAAATTGGGGTCGCTCAATGTTTTCAGAAAAGCAATAATGGATTGTTTTTCCTGATTGGTCATTTGGATTCCGACACTTCCGTTTTGCTTTAGAATCGGGTCGAGATTCGGCTGATTTTCGACATTATCTGTATAAAAATCGAGGATGGCTTCCAATGTGTAAAATCTTCCGTCGTGCATATAAGGTGCGGTGTATTCTACATTTCTAAGGCTTGGAACGCGGAATTTCATATTGTCATTCCAATCCAAAGTTACTCTGTATCTTCCTCTGTCGTCAAATTGAGAATTGTAATACATTCCCGTATTTCTGTAACTTTCATCGGTAAACAATTCACCTGAATGACAACTCGCACATTTGTTCTGAAACAACATATAACCTTGATTTTCTTCATCAGTAAAAGTTGCCGTTCCTTTTTTCATCTTGTCATATTTGGAATCGGCGGAAATCATCGTTGCCATAAACTGCGAAAGAGCTTTCAGAATTCTTTCGCCTGTAATATTATCATCTCCGAAAGCCGCTTTGAACAGTTTTTTGTAATTCGCATCTGCGCTTAATTTGGAAACAATTTCGGGCAGCGAACTGTCCATCTCAAAATCTGCGGTAATAGGAACGAGTGACCTTTCGTCCAAATTATGACTAACGCCATCCCAAGTGTAATTGTGAAGAAAAGCCATATTCTCAATCGGTGGCGCATTTCGGATTCCCAATCGGTCATCAATACCGTGACTTACAGGATGCCCGTGATGTGTAAACGCAAATTCCTGAATGTGACAAAACCCGCAGGAAATCGTATTGTTTCGGGAAAGTTTTCCTTCATAAAACAATTTTTTTCCAAGCGCAACTCCGTTTACTGTAATAGGATTTCCTGTAATATCAAATGTCATTTCGGGAAAACCGTCAGGCTTTTCCAAATCGTAAGGTTTGTTGTCATCTATCGGAATGCCTTCATACTCGTCTGAGCAGGAATGTAAAATCCCAGAAATCAGTATCAAAAAAATCCAAAGAGAACAGAATCGCCCTCTTTTGAATCGGCTGAAATTCTTAATCATTATGCACGTGATCTACCCGAAACATTTTTGACAGATTGTCCGAAACATTTACCAAATGCTGGCTGCTTCCCATCGCCATATCGTTGGAAGAATCCAATGTTAAAGCCGTTTGTCCGCTCAAAAACTGATTCAAATCTGCCACAATATGAATGGACGGAACAATGTTGTTTGTAACTCTCGCTGTTGTTGGCAAGTCCAGCGTAATTTCCCGGTAAAGATTTGGCGTTCCGTTTGTGCTTGTGTCGCCCATATTTCCGCAATGATTCATAAATTCTGTATCGGGCGAAGAAGTTCCGTATTTTCCTTCCAGTTTTGCGAAAATATATCCTGCTGCCCAAGACCAGGACATTCCTTCTTCTTTGGCTTTTTCCCAGAAAACACCTTGTCCGTCTTGTCCGAGCAAATACGCATCGGGACTGATTCCCAAACCAAATTTGATTTTTTTGTAATTTCCTTTCGGAATTTCCGAAAGATTGATATGCACAATTCCGCCTGCTGCTTCGGATTGATTGATAATGAATGCGCCTTTGTCGGGATCGTTGTAATTGTATCTGAATTCGTTTCCGTTTTCGTCAAACAAAGAAATATTGCTGACGATATATTTCAAAGTAGAAAATTGGTGTTTTTGCCCGTTTACCGAAGTTTGTGTGGTTTGATTCAGCACAATATCGCCGAGATTGTTGAATCCGTTCTCGAATTTTACTTGAAGATTTCCCGGTGTTGTATCCTGAGGATCGTCGTCATCATTATTCCGACAAGATGAAGCAACTGATAAAGTAATCGCACAAAGCAATATTGATAAAAATTTATAGATTTTCATTTTTAAATGATTTAAGTTTTAGTTTGATTAAAATAATAACACAAAAATTGCTGTTCAGCAATATTTTGCCCAACAAATAAGGTAATTTCGGAACTAAAACTTAAAAAATCGGCGGATGAAAAATGTATATCAAAAAAAGATAAGCGTAATCTTTTTTATAAACGAAAGATATTTTGGTAAAAAATTCTTTTTCCAAAAATTGAATTTCAGAAATCTCGGTAGGAATATAAAAGTCAATGATTTTCTGAGTTTGGTTTTTCGTTTTGGAAGAATCTTCTTGTGAAGATTTTGCCAGTTCTTTCGTGACATAACATTTTCCGTTGCAATGCAAAGTCGGTTTATCTTTGTTGATGCAGAGAACTTTTGAAATATATTCGTAATTCACGGCATAATCCAGTATCGGCATTAATGGTTTAAAAGCCAGATAAAAAATGAGAAATATGCTGAGAATGTATTTCATTACACAAAAGTATAAATAAATCATTCATTCTTTATTAATAATCAAAATGATTAAAATCAGATTATCCCAATCTGATATTCATTAAATTAAAATTTTATCTTTGCACCTCCAAAAATGGGTGAATCGTGTGAAATTCACGAACTGTCGCGCAACCGTGATGTTTTTTTTAAACAAAGCCGGATCCCCGAAAACTTTCGCGATTTGAAGTAGAAATTTTCTGTAAATTTCTGTTCATTTCAATGTTTAATTTTAAAATGTAAAAAAGAAATGAATTACGAAGACAAAATTCAGGCATCGGAAACACACGTTTTTAAAGTGGTTTTTCCGAACACCACCAACCACCACAACACAATGTTCGGCGGAAAAGTAATGGAAATGATGGACGAAGTAGCATTTATGACCGCCACAAGATTCGCCAGAAAATCCTTTGTAACCGTAAGTTGCGACCGTATCGATTTCAAAAAACCGATTCCTGCGGATACTTTGGTAGAACTCATCGGAAAGGTAAAATACGTCGGAAACACAAGCGTAAAAGTAAACGTGGAAATTTTCATTGAAGAAATGTATCTGGAAACGAGAGAAAAAGCGGTTTCCGGAGATTTTACACTGGTTGCAATCGGCAAAGATAAAAAGCCGGTGAAAATTTTTGAAAATTAATTGAAAAAATCTTACGGATTCGTAAGGTTTTTATTTATTCGTGTTATTCAGCATAGGAACAAATTTATACGCCCCGAATTCTTCTTTTTCAAATTCCTTGTCGGAAATTTTCGTGAAGCGGTAAAGAATCTGTTCATCGGTTTTTCCGAGAGGAATGACCATTTTTCCGCCTGTTTTCAATTGTTTCAGAAGTTCGGTCGGCAGAATTTCCGCACCGCAGGTTACGATGATTTTGTCAAAAGGTGCAAACGTAGGAAGTCCGGCAAAACCGTCCCCGAAACTTTGAAATTTCGGGTACAAGTGCATTTCGCGGAGTTTCTTTTTAGAAAAATCGAACAAATCTTTCTGGCGTTCAACGGTATAAACCAGCATATTCATCGCCAGTAAAACCGCAGTCTGATAACCGCAACCCGTTCCGATTTCCAGAATTTTTTCGCCGGATTTTGCTTCTAAAAGTTCGGTTTGTTCCGCAACTGTGGAAGGATGCGAAATGGTTTGTCCCGATGCAATCGGAAAAGCACGGTCTTCGTAAGCGTAATCTTCAAAAATACTTTCAATAAAGAGATGACGCGGAACTTCATTCATCGCTTTCAGCACATTTTCGTCTGAAATTCCGATTTTATTCCGAAGATATTCCACTAAAATTTTACGTTTTCCTTTGTGTACGAATGAATCGGTCATCTTTTTTTTCAGGTTTCAGGTTTAAAGTTTAAAGTTCTTGAAAGTTGAACAAAACTAATTTTTTAAATCTAAAAAAGCAAACCTAAAATTCAATTAACTTGAAACCTGAAACTTTAAACTTTAAACAAATTCATTACCTTTGAAAAAACAAAATTTCTATGCTTAAAGCCGGTTTAGTAGGTGCAGGTCATCTTGGGAAAATCCATTTGAAACTTTTGAATCAGTCCGAAAAATACGATTTGGTCGGTTTTCACGATGCTGATGCGGAAAACGGGAAAAAATTAGAAGCCGAATTCGGTTACAAATATTACGAAAATTTCGATGAGCTGCTGTCTGAAATTCAGATGCTGGACATTGTTACGCCAACCGTTTATCACTACGATTACGCAATGAAAGCCATTTCAAAAGGCATCCATTTTTTTATTGAAAAACCGGTAACACAAACGCTTCAGCAAGCGGAAGAAATTCTGTACAAATGTCGTGAAAATGGCATAAAAGCACAGGTTGGACACGTTGAACGGTACAATCCGGCGTTCATTGCCACGAAAGATTTTATCAAAAATCCGATGTTCATTGAAATTCATCGTTTGGCGGAATTTAATCCGAGAGGAACGGACGTTTCCGTGGTTTTGGATTTGATGATTCACGATCTGGACATTCTGCTTTCCATTGTGAAATCGAAAGTGAAAAATATCCACGCTTCGGGAGTTTGCGTGGTTTCCAAAACGCCCGATATTACGAATGCGAGAATTGAATTTGAAAACGGCTGTGTTGCAAATCTTACCACTTCCCGAATTTCGATGAAAGCAATGCGGAAATCGAGATTTTTCCAGCAAGACGCTTATATTTCCGTCGATTTTTTAGAGAAAAAAGCCGAAGTGATACGAATGAAACCTGCTCCCGAAAATCCATCTGATTTCGATATGATTATCGAAAATGCGGACGGCGAAAAAAATCAGATTTTGTTTGAATATCCGGACATTCAGCCGAATAATGCAATTTTAGATGAATTAAATTCCTTTGCTGATGCTATTTTGAAAGACGAACCGATTCAGGTTTCTCTGGAAGACGGAACGGAAGCGTTGAAAGTGGCTTTGGAGATTATGAAGTTGATTGCGAATTAATTGCCACGAATTACTCGAATTTTGAAATGAGAAACTCAACACACACTTTGTCATTCCAAGGAACGAGGAATCTCTGTTTATTGATTTCGATTTTACTATTTTCTGTTAGTTGCTCATCAAAAAAAATAATTCCAAACCATTCTGAAAAATCCTTTAAAATAGACACTTTAACCTACTTCGACCAAAGCAGAAACCGTAAAATTCCAATTGCGATTTATCAATCTTCAAATAAAAAATTACAAAATAAAATTCCCGTCATTTTTAGTCACGGTTACGGAGCGAACAAAGGTGATGATTATTTGGCTGATTACACTTATTTATTGGAATTTCTGGCGGAAAAAGGATATTTTGTTGTGAGCATTCAGCACGAACTGAAAACCGATGAACTTCTCGCAATGGACGAACCTTTCAAAGTAACAAGAATGCAGAACTGGAAACGTGGTGCTGAAAACATTGGATTTGTTTTACAACAAATTAAAAAAAATTATCCGAATCTGAATTATCAAAAACTCGCTTTGATAGGACATTCCAACGGTGGAGATATGTCGGTTTTGTTCGTTCATCAGTTTCCTGGTTTGGTTGATAAACTGATTTCAATGGATAACCGCAGAATGGATTTGCCGAGAACTTCGCAACCAAAAATTTATTCGCTTCGCTCCGATGATTATCCCGCTGATGAAGGCGTTTTGCCAACAGAAGAAGAACAGAAAAAATTTGGAATTACAGTGGAATTCACCAATATTCATCATAGCAATATGGATAATGATGCCAATACGGAAGAGCGAAAATTTCTCACTTCAAAAATTTTAGAATATCTCGGGAATTATATTTTTTAATTGAGATTCTTAAACTTTTCTGATGATGCTTCGTAGAAGCATTCTGTTCATAGAAATTGATATATTTATTGAACATTAGCTCCATAGGAGCGGTCTGTTAATTTCACAGGTCGCTCCTTGACGGAGCTTTTTTGTAACTCGTTTATTTTTTTCTATGAACAGTTTGTTCCTATGGAACATTTTGGTTTGTACAAATTATGGGTAACAAAATATTTAAACCATCTCATTAAATCCTCATTTTGAGACAATAAAAATTTTCTCTATCTTTATCAAAAATAATGATATGAAAAAACTTGTTTTTTGTGTTTCGGTTTTGTTTTTCCAGCTCGGTTTTTCGCAAGGTTTCCTGAAAGTGGACGGACAAAAAATCGTCAATGAAAAAGGCGAAAACGTACAATTGCGCGGTCTCGGTCTTGGAGGCTGGATGCTGCAGGAAGGCTATATGGTGAAAACCGCCGATTTTGCAGGAACCCAATATCAGATCAAAGCAAAAATCGCCGAACTTATCGGGCAGGACGGAATGGAAAATTTCTATAAAGCCTATCTGAAAAACGGCATTACCAAAGCGGATATCGATTCTCTTGCGAAATGGGGATTCAATTCTATCCGTCTTCCGATGCACTACAATCTCTACACGCTTCCGATTGAAAAAGAACCTGTAAAAGGTAAAAATACCTGGATTGAAGATGGTTTTAAAATGACCGACGATCTGCTGAAATGGTGTGCTGATAACAAAATGTATTTAATCCTCGATCTTCACGCTGCTCCGGGAGGTCAGGGAAATGATGCTAATATTTCGGATAACGATAAATCCAAACCGAATCTCTGGCAAAACGAAGAAAATCAGAAAAAAACAATTGCACTCTGGAAAAAACTGGCGGAACGCTACAAAAACGAGCCTTGGATCGGCGGTTACGACCTGCTGAATGAAACCAATTATGGTTTTACCGGACAAAATCCGAACGGTTTGGACGAGCAATCCAACGTTCCGCTCTGGAAACTTCAGAAAGATATAACCGAAGCGATTCGTGAAGTTGATAAAAAACACATCATCATCGTTGGAGGAAACGGATGGGGAAACAATTACAACGGATTTCCGCAGCCTTGGGACAAAAATCTGGTTTTCAGCTTTCACAAATACTGGAACAATAACGATGATGCCACGATTCAGAACGCGCTGAATTTAAGGGAAAAATATAATCTTCCGATCTGGCTTGGCGAAACGGGAGAAAACTCCAACGTTTGGTTTACGGAAGTGATTCAGCTGATGGATAAACACAATATCGGTTACGCATTCTGGCCGATGAAAAAAATTGACAATATCGCCGGAATTACAAACGTAAAAATCACTCCGGAATATCAGAAACTTCTGGATTACTGGCAAAACGGCGGCGAAAAACCATCAAAGGAATTCGCTGAAAAAACGCTGATGAAAATCGCCGATAATTATAAGCTCAGCAATACGGAAATTAAGCACGATGTAATCGATGCAATGTTCCGCCAAACTACAGATGCTTCTACAAAACCTTTTAAAAACCATTCGATTCCGGGAAAAATCAACGCTTTTGAATATGATCTGGGACGAATCAATTCCGCGTATTCCGATACGGATTTCATCAATCTTTGGGTAAGCGATGAAACGAAACGCTCCGAATGGAATTCCGGACAGCAGCTCCGAAATGACGGTGTCGATATTTACAAATCCGGAAACGGAGAATATTACGTCGGGAAAATCGAGGACGGAGAATGGCTGCAATTCACGCTGAACAGCAATGCCGACAGAAATTCCACTTTGAATATCGTTTACGGTAATCCTCAGGGAAATTCAGTTCTGAAAATTACCGATGAAAAAGGAAAAGAGCTCGCCAAAATCCCGCTTCCAGAAACAGGAGGATACGAAATCTGGAAAATGGCAGCAATCAATAGCTTTCCTTTACACAAAGGTGAAAACAAAATCCGGTTTGTATTTGAAAAAGGCGGTTTTAATTTTAAAAATTTTGAAATCAAATAATCCACTAAAAATAGTATCTTGCAAATCCTTTCGATTCTGAAAGGATTTTTTTTATTTTTAAATTATGAAATTAATAAAACTGCTTTTCTTATTGCTTCCATTCATCGCGTTTTCACAGAAATCCGCTTTGAAAAAGGAAATAAACAAAATCACTTCGGGAAAAAATGCAACAGTTGCAGTTTCCGTAAAAGGAATTGATTTTCCGTTTGAGTATTCCAACAAAAATGCAGATAAAAAACTTCCGATGCTCAGCGTTTTTAAATTCCATATCGGACTGGCGGTTCTGGATTTGGTGGATAAAGGAAAACTTTCCCTCGAACAGAAAATTTTTGTGAAAAAATCGGATTTACAGGAAAAATCAGATTTAGTGGAAATTTTTTGGTCGCCGATGAGGGAAAAATATCCTGACGGAAATGTGGAACTGACTTTAGATGAAATTTTGAAGTACAACATTTCTCTAAGTGATAACAACGCTTGCGATATTCTTCTGCGGTTAATCGGCGGGACGGAAACGGTGCAGAAATTTTTGAATTCCAAAGGCATTAAAAATTTCCAGATTAAATACAGCGAGCATCAAATGCACAAAAGAGCGGAATTTTTATACCAGAACTATACTACAACAAAATCGTTGAGCCAACTTCTGAAACTGTTTTACGAAAACAAAATTGTTTCAAAAAAATCCACGGATTATCTCTACAAAATAATGCTGGAAACCGAAACAGGAACCAACAAACTGAAAGAACAGCTTCCGAAAGGAATTACCGCTCACAAAACGGGTTCTTCCGGAAAAATAGGAAATCTTACCATTGCTGAAAACGATGCGGGAATTATCACGCTTCCGAACGGAAAGCACTACGCTGTTTCCGTATTTATCAATGATTCAGCGGAAACCAGCGAAGTGAACTGCAAAATGATTTCGGATATTTCAAAAGCAGTTTACGATGCTTTGAAAGAAACAAGATAAAAGTAAAAAGAAACAAGATAAACAAACAATTTTTGGATACCAATTAAAATTATTCCGTAAAAAAGTGTATTTTAGAAAATCAAAAAGAACATTAAACTTTGAACTTTAAACATAATTATGAAAAACATCGTCGTAATCGGAGCCGGAACTATGGGAAACGGAATCGCCCACACATTTGCACAAAGCGGTTTTAAAGTAAATTTGGTAGATGTTTCGCAGGAAGCATTGGGCAGAGGTCTGAAAACCATTACCACAAACCTCGACAGAATTATTGCAAAAGGCAACCTTACCGAAGAACAAAAAGCCGAAACTTTGGGAAATATCACCACTTTCACGGATTTGAAATCGGCTGCTGAAAATGCGGATTTAATTGTGGAAGCAGCAACCGAAAATCAGGACCTGAAACTAAAAATTTTCGGACAAATGGATGAATTTTCCCCTGAAAACTGTATTCTCGCTACCAATACTTCCTCCATTTCCATTACGCAGATTGCGGCTGCAACCAAACGTCCGGAAAAAGTGATCGGAATGCACTTTATGAATCCTGTTCCGATTATGAAATTAGTGGAAATCATCAAAGGCTACTCTACTTCCAAAGAAACTTTTGACACCATTTTTGAGCTGTCGAAAACTTTGGGAAAAGTTCCGGTAGAAGTGAACGATTATCCCGGATTTGTTGCCAACAGAATTCTGATGCCGATGATCAACGAAGCCATCGAAACGCTTTACAACGGAGTTGCCGGAGTGGAAGAAATCGATACCGTAATGAAACTCGGAATGGCGCATCCGATGGGACCTTTGCAACTGGCAGATTTTATCGGTCTTGACGTTTGTTTCGCGATTCTGAATGTAATGTACGACGGTTTCAAAAATCCGAAATACGCACCAAATCCGCTTCTGGTAAATATGGTAATGGCAGGAAAAATGGGTGTAAAATCGGGTGAAGGTTTTTACGATTATTCGGAATCGAAAAAAGCGGAAAAGGTTTCGAAAATGTTTTTGAAATAAACCGAAATTGCTTTGGAACACTTTTCACTTTGTCAAAGTTTTCAACAGAATGATTGTACTTTGACAAAGTTTAAAAAATAACTTGCTTACAATATTAGATTTTGGCTAAAGCCTTTTTTGCATACCTTTTCAAAAACGGGCTAAAGCCCGTTCCTATTGATATTTATTGAGATTCAAAAAACAATATAAATTCAAATCCTTTAAGGTTTTAAAAACCTTAAAGGATTCCTTAAAATGAACATATCAAAATTTACCGTAAACCGAGAAAAAATCAGGAACGACCGGAAAAGCCAGCTCATCATTTGTGCAATACTTTTCATCATTCTTTTCATTCCGAATATTTTCACGCTTTTATACGCTACCGATTTGGAAAACAATCCGGTAATGCTGGCTTCGTATGTCATTTTATCACTGTTTGTGTGGTTTTTTCCATTGCTTTTTCTGAGCGTAAAAAACTTTTTCCGGTTGGGAATATTTTTTTTCCTGCTTTCCCCGGTAGAAATCGGGTTTGTAAAATCCACAGGTTTACCGGTAAATGTGGGAATTATGGACACGGTTCTCAGCACTAACTGGCAGGAAACAAAAGAACAACTGACCTCCAATATTCCGGCTCTGATTTTTTTTATTTTAATGCTGATTGTATATTGTTTTATTCTGACATTTGTCGGAAAAAATAAATTATCACTGAAATTCAAAATCGGTTATATTGCGGTTTTTATCTTTATTAATGCGGTTTTATTTTACAAAATGTTTTCGCTGTCCGAAAATTATATCCCGGTGAAAGACAGAATTGCAGCCGCTACCGAAAATACTTTAAAAAAATACAAAAAAATATTTCCTGCCGATATTCTCATCAATACTTATGATGCAATTGACAAACGAAATCAGAATAAAAATTTTGAAAAGGAAGTTGCAAATTTCAGTTTTGATGCAAAACAGAAATCTCCGAATCAGGAAGAGGAAACCTTTATTCTGGTAATCGGTGAAACGGCGAGAAGACACAATTTTCATTTGTACGGATATTCGAGGGAAACCACTCCCGAACTGGAAAAAATAAAAAATCTTATTCCGTTTTCGGATGTAAACAGCAGTGGAACGCTTACTTTGCTTTCTCTTCCACAGATTATTACAAGAGCAAATCCTGATAATTTCGATCTGCAATTCAGGGAAAAAACAATTGTGGATTTATTTCACGAAGCAGGATATTATACTGCCTGGATCGGTGTTCAAAATATTTCCGCACCGATTGTGAAAAGATTGAAAACAGTTACGGATTATACTTATTTTTCAAAATCGGACATCAGTTCCGGACATTTTTTCGATACCGATATTCTGAAAAATATTCAGCAGGTTCTGAACGATAAAAAGCACAAAAAGAAATTTATTGTGATCCATACTTTGGGAAGTCATTTCAGATATTCAAACCGGTATCCTGATAATTTTGAAAAATTTAAACCCAACATCAGCAAATCGGGATACAGCAATATCGGTCCGGAATATAAAAATGACCTGGTGAATTCCTATGATAATTCAATTTTGTTTACCGATTATTTTTTGTCTTCGGTGATTAAAGAACTGGAAAAAACCAACTCCGTCAGCGGAATGATTTACCTTTCTGACCACGGCGAAAATTTGTACGACGACGGGAAATCCATATTTCACGGTGGTGAAAAACCCACTCCTTACGAATATGAAATTCCGTATATTGTATGGTATTCCCAAAAATTTCACGATTTTTATCCCGAAAAATCGGAAGCGCTTCAAAATAATAAAAATAAAAAAGCATCTTCCACCGCTACTTTCTATACGTTGTCGGATATGGCAGATATTATGTACCGGAATTCCGAAGCGGAAAAAAAGAAAAGTCTTGCCGATCCGGATTATCAGGAGCCTGAAAAGCGGAAAATTTATACGAGCAAGGGAGAAGTAATTTCAGTAAAATAAAGGTTGAGGTTTAGGCAAAGGCAAAGGTTTAGGTTAAGAAAAAATAAATTTTAATATGATATTTTCCCGTCGGAATAAGGAATATCTGATTCAGATTTCATTAATCATCATCACGCTGATAATGATTGTTCTCCGCTTTCTTCTGAACGAAAAAGGAAGAGTAAGTCCAGATTCGATACGCTTTTTCAGGACGGCGAAAGTTTTTCCCGTAATCGACAATACCACTACTCCGCTCGGTTATCCGCTGAGTCTGAAATTTTTCACCATTTTCGGGATTGATGAATTCTGGGGAAGCAAAATCATCGGAATTGCAGCATATCTTTTCATTCTGTGGTTTGCTTGGAAAAAGAAATTTTATTTCCGTGAAAGTATTCTGATTGGCGGATTGTTCAGCTATGTTTCGATATTTTCCTATACGATGAGCGAACCTTTGATTCTGCCGTTCGTATTCGTTTTTCTTTATATCTCAAAAGAAATTATCATCGGTAATATCCAAAAGCTGAAAGGTATTTTCTACCTTTCTTTATTTTTGATTTTAATGTACAACATCCGTTACAGCGCGCTGTTTTTTATGGGCGGATGTTTCGTTTTCGGAATGCTGAATTTCAGAAAAAAATATTCGCGGATTTTTATTGTTTCTTCGCTGATAGGTTTCGCGTTTGTGGTTTTATACCAGCTTTTGTTCATCAATTATTTCAATGAAAATTATATTGACGGAGCTTTGATAATCGGCTTGTATCCGACATCAAAATTATTGCTCGAATTGTTTCAGGGACTGGCAACCAGCTTCAATCCTTTTGTTCATATTGCGAATCCAGGAGGCGGAATTATCAATTACGGAATTTACGGAATCGGTGTTCTGAATATTTTGCTGATGATTTTTATTTTTATTAAAAATAAGCTGTCGGAAACGGAAAATTATCTGGTTTTTATCGGAATTATCGGGATTCTCTGTTCTTATTTCATTCAGTATTTTTACTCGGTGAATGCTTTGGATTACAGGCTTTTGTCGCCATTTATATTTTCAATCTGGATGGTATATTTCAAAAAACTGTACCAGGTTTTCGGAAAACTTATTTATGGAATTACAGTTTTGAGCTTATGTACAGGCTTCGCTTTTACGTGGCTTTCCAAAGGAAATTATCTGGAAAACCGGAAAGAAATGAATGATTTTCTGGTTTCGGAAAACCTGAAAAATGTTCCCGTAAAATTCTATACTTCTTCTGAAAGCGATCTGGACAGAGTACAAATCGCAGAGCTCATCAGCACCATCAACCCGAATGTGAAACTCACCTTTAAACCTGAAGATACGCTGAAAAGCAATGTGCTTACGGAATATAAAGTTTTGAGAAAAATTAAGATCGACAAGAATAAATATCAATAAAATGATTATCTTTGGTGAAGTTTAAATTGTAGAAAAATGAAATTACCAAAGTTTTTATTGGCAGATAATTCAGATTTTCCTGAAGACCTGTTTGTAGTGCACACCGAATATCCGCGTTTCATCCTGAATGTAGAAGAGGAAGAAGTAGAATGGCTCGACGATCTGGAAGGAGACGACGAAGAAACAATGGCGGATGAAGCCACGAAAGCAGTGGAAGCCGCTTTCAAATGGTGCGACGATGAGCTCGCGAAATATGATGAGGAAGAAGACGAAGATTAAAATATAAAGGAACTCAAAATTGAGTTCCTTTTTTATTTAGCTGATATTCATCAGAAATAAGGTATTTTACATTTTTATAACAAAGGTTTTCGCTCTGTTTTTTTTAATTTATACAGAAAAACAATTATAGATTTTATTTATCAATAAATATTTTTTCAATAGATAAATCTGACTATATTTGCACTACACAATTTCAAATTAAAACAATTAACAATAAAAATTATAAAATTATGTCATTAGTAGGTAGAAAATTCCCGAACATCACAGTAGATGCAATGTCTGAAATGGGAGACGATCTTAGAATCAACATCCTTGAGCAAGCGGTACAAAACCAGCAGAAAGTTTTGCTTTTCTGGTATCCGAAAGATTTCACTTTTGTTTGTCCGACCGAGCTTCACGCTTTTCAGGAAGCTCTGGAAGAATTTGAAAAAAGAAATACAAAAGTGATCGGTGCTTCGTGCGATACCAATGAAGTTCACTTCGCGTGGCTGAATACTTCGAAAGACAATGGCGGAATTGAAGGCGTTACCTATCCTATTCTTGCCGATACGCACAGACAACTGGCAAACGCTCTCGGAATCGTGGATCAGGATTTTGATTACGATGACGAAGGAAACGAAATTCTTTCCGGTTCCAATGTAACGTACAGAGCAACGTATCTTGTGGATGAAACGGGAAAAATTTTCCACGAAGCAGTAAACGATATGCCTTTGGGAAGAAATGTAAAAGAATTTTTGCGCCTTATTGATGCATATACGCACGTTCAGAAGCACGGAGAAGTTTGTCCTGCAAACTGGGAAGAAGGAAAAGATGCAATGAAGGCTGATAGAAATTCGACAGCGGATTATTTGGCGAAACACTAAAATTTGCTGATGGCTAATAGCTGATTGCTGCTAGCTAAATTATTTTAAATTAACAAAATCAGAAAAATGTACACAGAATTAAACGAAGACAGCTTACACAACATCGTGAAAGATAACGAAACCGTTGTGGTACAATACGGCGCTTCCTGGTGTGGAAACTGCCGGATTATGAAGCCGAAATTCAAAAAATTAGCTTCTGAAAATGAAGCGATTCCGTTTCTTTATGTGGATGCCGAAAAGCATTCGGAGTCCAGAAAATTAGCGAAAGTGGACAATCTGCCTACATTTGCGGTTTTCAAAAACGGAGAACTTGTGGATCAGGTTCAGAGCAATCAGGCAGAAAATTTAATCAATCTTTTTAACTCCGCGAAATAATGAAATTACCGATCATCAGACAGTTTTATCAAAATCAGACTCCTGACAACCTTGAAAAAACACTGGAAGTCCTGGAAAGTTTCAGCGAATTCAGAGGTGCTTCCGAAGAAGACCTGAATGTAGCAGGAGAGCTGATCACTAATATCTGCGGCGCTCTGGAAGTTCACGAAAATGTGAAAAACGGGATGAGCGAAAAAGATGCCCTCAATTCTTTCGCCCAGAAAGTAATGGGAAGTATTGACAGATAAAAAGCTGACAGCATATACGCTTTAGCCGATAAAAAAAAGAGATTCAAAATTGAATCTCTTTTTTGTTAAACCAATTAAATGTATTCTTATAATTTTTTCAATCCCTTTGTCTGTGCTTTATCCGTAACAGGAAAAATGCTGATCGCGAATCCTCCTCCCGGAACGGATAATTGAGATAATTTTGACTTACTGTCTACCAAAACTTTCCGGATGGTATATGCCTGCGGATTTTTCAGATAATCCGCATCTTTGGCATCTGAATAAATGGTGGCGATATATTGTTTTCCCTCATCCAGAAAATCAAAAGATATTTTTGAAGTGAACGGATGATAGCCTGCCACGTTTCCTACAAACCAATTACCGGTTCCTTTTGCTTTTCTTGCAACAGTAATGTATTCTCCAGGTTCCGCTTCCAGATATCTGCTATCGTCCCAATCCAGCGCCACATCTTTAATAAACTGGAATGCATCGGGAAAGCGCTCATAATTTTCAGGAAAATCTGCCGCCATTTGCAAAGGACTGTACATTGTAACATATAAAGCCAATTGATTGGCAATGGTCGCATTTACGTGAGATCCGTTGGTAACATCCATCTGGAAAATCCCCGGAGTGTAATCCATCGGTCCGCCGATTAATCTTGTAAACGGAAGAATAGTAACGTGGTTCGGGTGGTTCCTGTCGTTTCCGAATGCCTGATATTCCGTTCCGCGTGCAGATTCGTTTCCGATAAGATTCGGATAGGTTCTTGCAATTCCTGTCGGACGAACAGCTTCGTGTGCGTTTACCATAATCCGGTATTCTGCCGCTTTTTCAATGGCATATTGATAATGATTATTCGTCCACTGGCTGTAATGGGTTTCTCCCAACGGAAGAATATTTCCTACATATCCGCTTTTTACGGCATCATATCCGTATTGCTTCATCAGCTTGTAAGCCGCATCCAGATGACGCTCATAATTCCGGACAGCACCAGATGTTTCGTGGTGCATAATCAGCTTTACACCTTTTGAATGCGCATACTGATTCAGTCCCGGCAAATCAAAATCGGGATAAGGAGTGACAAAATCGAAAACGTAATCCTTTTCATTGCCGATCCAGTCTTCCCAGCCTATATTCCAGCCTTCCACCAAAACAGCGTCAAATCCGTTTTTCGCAGCAAAATCAATATATCTTTTTACATTCGCGGTTGTAGCACCGTGCTTTCCGTTCGGCTTCGCTTTTGAAAAATCCGTAACGCCTAACTGTACTGCCGGAAATTCGTCGGTATATGCCCAGGTACTTTTTCCTGAAATCATTTCCCACCAAACGCCTACATATTTCGTTGGCTTAATCCACGAAGTGTCTTTTATTTTGTTGGGTTCATTCAGATTATAGGTCATTTTTGAAGCTAAAATATTCCGAGCATTATCGCTTACGATAATGGTTCTCCAGGGCGTTTTGGCAGGCGTTTGTATTTTTCCTTTATCGCCGTGGGAATCGGGAGTAAGCCATGATTCAAAAACAAAATTCTTATCATCCAGATTCAGGTGCATCGTGGAATAATTGATACAGGCGGCTTCGTGAAGATTGATATAGATTCCGTCTGCAGTTTTCATCATCAGGGCAGTCTGAACTCCTGTCGGAGAAAAAGCGGTTTGCGAAGTATTTCCTGTATAGGCTTTATCCATCAAACCTCTGATTTCGGAAAGCTTTGAAGTGGTATAATTGTATTCCTGAGTATCATAATCTCCGGGAATCCAGTATGCAGTATGGTTTCCTGTCATTGCAAACTGGGTGCGCTCTTCCTTAATGGTAAAGTAAGGATGCTGATATTGCGGAAATTCATACCGGAAACCCAAGCCGTCGTCAAACAACCGGAAACGTATGATCACTTTTCTGTCGGTTTCTTTCTGGTTTAAGGTAACGGCAAGCTCATTGTAGTGATTCCTGATATTTTTGGTTTCTCCCCAAACCGGCTGCCAGGTTTCATCAAAAGCTGAAGTCCGCGTATCGGTGATTTCAAAATGATGACAGAGTGAAGTATAAATTTTCAGCTTGTTCTCTCCATCCGGAAGACTTTTGATGTAAGCTTCTTCATTGGGTTTCAGTGAAAGTTCCAATCCCATTCTGCTGGGTTTTATCACTTCTTTTCCTTTGTAAATCAATTGGTATGTTGGGAAACCGTCGTTCTGAAGAGAAAAATTCATCACAAATTTTCCGTCGGGCGATTGCAGTTTCTGAGCGGAAATAAATCCTAACAGGCTTATCGCTATCAATAAAAATATCTTCTTCATATTTCTAATTATTAATGTTAATCTTTAATTTGGTTCTTGTATCTGGAATTTTCACGATCAGCTTGCTTCCCTTTTCATCCCAGCTCCATTGAATGGTGGTAATATCTTTTTCCACATCCATTTTATTGGTAGCCACAAAAGCGGCTTCTTTCCCATTGACCAAAACTGATTTCGGCTTTTGTTCCGTTAAAATGCTCAAGACAAAATTCCGTTTTTCAGACTGGCGGAAGCCTTTATCTTCAGGTGTAATTTCAATATCGTAGCCAGCCGATTTTGTGGTGCAGATAATATTTGTTTCAGAATAAATATCTTTCAGATAATCCTGATTTTCACCATCATCTTCATATAGGCTGAAACTTGCTTTTTCGTCTTCATAATTCGGAAAAATATGGAAGAAAACAGGATAATCCTTTTTCTCGTGAATGTACTGCATTACAGGCATCATCGGGATAATAGAACCTTTCTTTACAAAAATCGGAATAGTGTTTAAAGGAGATTTGTAAGCAACAGTCTGTCCGCCTAAATATTCGGTTTTTTTGTCATTAAAATCAATCCATTCTCCGTCGGGAAGATAGAGTTTTTTTACGCGTTCTCCTTTTTTCAGAACGGGAGCAACCAGGATTTCTTCCCCAAAAATAAACTGATTGTCAATTTTCGCAGCTTCCGGATCGTTCGGATATTCCATAAACAAACCTCTGGTAATCGGAAGTCCGATATCGTAAGCTTTTCTGGAATAGGTGTACAGATAAGGAAAAAGCTGATATTTCAATTCAATGGCTGCTTTTGCATTTTTTTCTGCCACATCGCCGAACATCCAGGGTTCCACTGCATTATCGCCTTCATGATGAGCACGGCTTAACGGACAAAATATCCCGAACTGCATCCATCTTGTGTACAATTCTGCCATTGCAGGATAATCGGTAATATCTCCGCAATATCCTGAAATATCGGTGGTCCAGAACGGAATTCCTCCCAATCCTGCGGAAATTCCTACCGCTACCTGATTTTCCATTTGCGCCCAGCCTTCCAAAACATCGTTTCCGTTTCCGCTGTCATTTGTCCAGGCGAAAGTATAACGCTGCAATCCGGCATAAGCGGAACGCGTCATCTGGAAAATACGTTTGTTGGGATTTCGTTTTTCAAACTGCTCTTTTACGACTTTATCCCACGTTAAACCATATACATTATGTATTTCATCGTGCATTCCGATATGATGTTTCATATTTAAACGGTCAATATCTTCTTCATTGCTCCAGGCAGGTTCTCCCATATCTGTCCAGAAACCGCTGATTCCGTCATCAACAGGTTTTTGCTGATATTTTCCCCACCAATCGGCAACTTCAGGAATCGTAAAATCGACAACGCCACAGTTTCCTCCCCAAGGCCAGGGCATATCGTAAGATTTATTATTCCGAGCATCTTTTACAAAATAGCCTAATTTATCCGCTTCCGTCCACTGCTTATTGCCTTTTTGGGAAATAACAGGGTCTTGAGAAACAATCATTTTAAAACCGTTGTCTTTCAGTTTTTTAAGCATTTCTTTCGGATTAGTGTAATTTCCTTTTCTCCACTCAAAATCCTGGAGATTCTGTGTCCATCCGATGTCCTGATAAATGATATCAATCGGAATTTTCCTTTTCCTGAATTCGGCAGCGATCTCTAAAGCCTGACTTTCTTTGGTGTACAATCCGCGGCACTGGGCAAAACCTAAAGCCCATTTCGGCGGCATTATCGGTTTTCCCGTCAGTGAAATATACTGCTCCTGAATTTCCTTGTAATCTTTTCCGAAAATGAAATAATAAACAAATGCACCATCCGGAGCTTCAAAGGAATAATATTCATCGGATTCCGTTCCGAACTTAAATTCCGTTTTGTATGTATTGTCAAGGAAAATCCCGTAACGGTAACTGCTCATAAAAAAAGGAATGCTTTTCGCAATCGGGTCTTCGGTAACGCTGTAGCAAGGACGGTCGCTGTTCCACATTTTGTAATTTCTTCCTCTTCTGTTGAGCGGTCCTGTTTTTTCGCCCAATCCGAAGAATTGCTCATCGCTGCGCAAAACTTTATAGGCTTTTACCGCTTTTGAATTTGCAACGTGCCCTTTTTCCTTAAAATCACTGAATATTAATTTCTGCCATTTATCGAAAATCTGCAGCTGCATCGGATTCTTATTGAGACGAATACGGAGCTTCGAAGTGAAAATTTCGTAGGCGGAAGGCTCTTCATTTACATTGATTTCACCGATATCTTCCAGCTTTTCATTGATAACGGCAAAAGATTCATTCTTTCTGGTAAACTTTCCGGACTGGTCAAACCATACTTTTACCACCGAACTGCTGTTAATCGTTAATGACAGTTTTGAACCGTCTTTACAATTGAATATCACCTGATTTCCTTTTTTGGTGTAGGAAATACATTCATTTGCAAAGAGCATCGTGGTAGAAAACAGGAATGCTGCCAGTAAAAAAATTAATTTCTTTATCATTTTTTTATTTTTATCAGTTTATTCTGTGAAAATCACACGACATTTCTGCCGTGTGATTCACAATTGAGATATGAAAAATTATTCGATAGTGAGCTGATTTGTATCGAGATTCAGGGTGAAAGTATATACTCTTGCCTGTGCATCGGTAACTTTCCACTTATTATCATCACCTACACACTTTTCTCTTGCGTGAAAAGCGGTGTTGGTAATGCTTTGATTAGGTGTATTTGCCACCAGTTCGGTTCCGGCACACCAATCCGTATTGAATTTTGTAAACTTAAATTCTCCAGCAGTTATCGGTCCTGTCCACGTATAAATACTTCCGTTTTTCTGCATCGGCTCAAGGCTTCCCATATTCCACTGGTTAGGTGTCGCATCACCGATCAGGTAAACATTTACAGGTTCAAACTTAATAGTGTTATTGGAGGTATTCAAAATAATCTTATATCTTCCTGCCGTTGCAGAAGTTACTTTCCACTTATAATCTTTATCACATCCTGAATTTTGTTCCATTCCTGTTTCGGTAAGTCCCTGATTATCGACTAACGGACGATACCAATCTCCACACCAGTCTCCGGTAGCTCCCGCCAAAAATTTGAAGTTTCCTTCCTTCAGCAAACATTCCAGCGTGAAAATAAACGGGTTTTCCGCATCCTGCGTTAAGGCAATAGGTGTATCAATATTCCAGCCGCTTGGCGAAGCATCACCAACAATCCAAATCTTATCGAATTGAGGTGCATTCATCTTATCGATTTTAATGGTAAGCTTAAGAATATCAACTGTTATTTTGTAAAGTCCCGCATTATCCACTGTCCATTGCAAATCTGCGCCACTTCCTCCTTCATTGTAAACCATTTTGTTTTCGTCATTCGGATCTTTGGTATAAAAATCCTGACACCAACACGTATCCCTGTTTACTGCAAATTTGAAATTTCCGGATTTCAGCTGTCCGTAATACACAAATTCCGCAGGATTGCTTGCATTTCTTGTAAGTTCGGTGGCATTCGCGATATCCCAGCCATTTACTGTTGCATCGCCTACAATAAACAGCTGCTCCGTAAACGGTTTAAAAGGAGTAAGCGTAAAATCAGCAATTGCAGATTGTTCTTTCACGGAATTGTCTCCGAATGTAGCTGTGATTCTTGCCTGCATTTCAACCGGTGTTCCGGGAACTGCGCCGTATGTTTCGACAAGAAGTGTATTAAGCTCTCCGATAAGAATATCCTGTGAATACACATTTTTGCCCATTTCATAAACCTGCGGACTGGAAAAATTGTTTTCTTTTTTATCAATTTCCAGCTTGTATGAAATGGAAGAATTGGTTCCCTTATTATCTGCCGGTGTCCAGCTGAAATTAAATTTTGCATTGTACATATCCGGCAAAAGCTCACTGATGTCCGAAGTTTTTAGGGAAAGCTCGCTGATTTTGAATTCTTCCGGAGTAAGTTCTTCCCTGCACGCTACAATTCCGAAGAAAATTGCCAGAGGGAGAAAAAATAATATCCATTTCTTCGTCCGGTTTTCGTTTTTATAAAGAGTTCTCATATTTTTATCATTAAAGATTAATATCCGGGATTTTGTATTAAATTAGGATTCCTGTCTATTTCAATCTGAGGAATCGGCAATAGCAGATGTTTGGCTGAAGCATTTGCTTTCCCTATGGAATGCAGGAAGTCCAAACCGTATTGTCCATTATTTACTCTTATCAGGTCGAACCATCTTTGTCCTTCAAAAGCCAGCTCCATTCTTCTTTCGTGAAGTACTTTTTCCCGAAACGCTGCCTGAGACATTCCTGACGAAACTGCCGGCAATCCGGCTCTTGCTCTCACCAGATTAAGCGGAACTGCCGCCTGTGAAGTCTGCCCAAGCTCGTTCAGCGCTTCTGCTTTCATCAGTAAAACTTCGGAATACCTCATCACCGGAAAATTAAGCGGACTATTATCATAAGAAGGAAACATTGAAAGCGGAACCAAGAATTTTCTTACATTATATCCTGTTAATGAATAACCTGCACTGTAATCCTTACCATCGAACTGAGGACAGCCTTCGTAAAGTACCGTTTTTTCTTTTCTCTGATCTCCGGTTTCATAGCTGTCCATAAATTCCTGAGTCGGCTGATTCCAGCCCCAGCCTCCGCCAACGAAATTTGCTCCTCTCGGTCCCATAAAAGTACTTGTCCACGAAGATTGATTTTCATTACTCCAGAAATCGTAACCTCCGTCCGATGCGTACTGAACTTCAAAAAGAGATTCTGCAGAATTTTCGGTATTTACATTGAAGTTATCGGAATAATTGGCATTCAGGGAATATCCCATACTTTCCAGCTGTGTAGTGTAATCTACTGTTTTCTGCCATTCGCCAAGCGTCAGGTAGACTTTTGCCAAAGCTCCCATTGCTGCTCCTTTACTTGCTCTTCCTTTATCTGAATCTCCGTATTGGGACTTCGGCGGCAGAAGTTGAATGGCTTTTTCCAGGTCGGAAATAATCAGATTGTAGATTTTGGATTTCGGCGCTCTTGCAGGATAAAGATCTCCGTTCACATCCTGAGGTTCAGTAACCAAAGGAACATCACCAAAAAATCTTACCAGAATAAAGTAATAATGCGCTCTCAGAAAATAGGCTTCTCCAAGGCTGCGGTTTTTAATATCTTCATCAATATTAAGATCCAGAGCAACTTTGACAATAATATTGCTCGACAAAATTCCGGGCCAAGGACCACGCCAAAGGTCTAAAACTCCCGGATTATCGGTGCTTGTAACGAAATTGGCAAGCTGGGTGGTCTCTATACCATCGTCACCTCCTCCTGCTCCTACGATACTGTTTCCGGCAAATATATCGCTCGTCCACATTCTCATATTATAAAGCTTCGGGCGCTGCAAAGGCTGATATGCCCCGTTTACAAGTGTTACCAGCTCATCGGCTGTCTGCGGATAATTACCGGTATTGATAGTATCCGGCTGAACTTTATCCAGAAAATCATCGTTACAATTGATCATTGTAAGGGTGAGAAGTGCAAATAATGCTATTTTTATCTTTTTCATTGTTTTGTAAAATTAAAATCCGACATTAAGTCCAAGAGAAACCGTTCTGGTAACAGGATACGTTGCGTTGTCTATTCCGTTTACAGAAACTTCAGGATCGAAACCTGAATATTTTGTCCAGGTAACAAGATTCTGTGCTGATACAAATACTTTCACCAATCTGAAATTCTCCCCGAAAATTCCTTTTGGCAAGGTATAGCTGAGATTAACGTTTTTAAGCTTGATATAAGACCCGTCTTCAATATACCTGTCGCTTACTCTGGAATTCTGGTTAGGATCACCGAAAATTGCTCTCGGCATCGTATTGCTTGTTCCCTCTCCTGTCCATCTGCTCAAAACCGCTGCGCTTTGATTATTGATAATGGACATTGATTCCGTGTACATTCTGTTCGCATTGAAAATATCATTTCCGTAAGTTCCCTGTAAGAAAACAGTTAAATCAAAATTCTTGTATGTGAATGTATTATTCAGTGAAAATGTAAATTTTGGATTAGGGTTTCCGATAATAGTACGGTCTTTATCATTGATTACTCCATCGTTATTAAGATCTCTGAAACGGATATCTCCCGGAGCTGTGCTGCTTGCAGGATCGGAACCCGGCATCTGAACTGCGTGAGCATCCACTTCCGCCTGATTCTGGAAAATCCCGTCGGTTACATATCCGTAGAAAATATTTACGGGATAGCCTGCCTTTATCAGTCCGATCGCGCTGTTCAGTCCTATATTTCCGGTAATAATCGGGGAATCGCTGTTGATATCTTCCACATTATTTTTATTGTATGAAAATACAAAATCCGTTGACCATCTGAAATCGTTCTTTACAAAATTCCTGGTGGATAAAGTGGCTTCAATTCCTTTGTTCTGGATCTTTCCGGCATTGATGGAAGGAACATACACATCAGAATATCCGGAGGTTACGGGAACAGACATCGGAACCAGCATATCATTGGTATTTTTGATGTAGGCATCCACGATCAGGCTGATCCTGTTGTTGAACATATCCAGATCAAAACCTGCATTGTACTGCTCCTGCCCTTCCCATTTCACATTAGGATTCGGAAGAACAGTCGGCAGAACCGCGCTTACATAAGAATTGTTGAAATTATACAAATAAGTGTTGTAGGAAGACGAAAACGAGTAGTTTCCGATCTCCTGATTTCCGGTAATTCCGTAGCCTAATCTCAGTTTCAGATTGTTGATGGTTTTGGAATCTTTCATAAAATTCTCATTGGAAATTCTCCACGCCAAAGCAGCGGAAGGAAACCATCCCCACCTGTTGGCTGCTCCAAATCTGGAAGAGCCGTCTCTACGGATTGTTGCCGTAACATAATATTTACCTGCAAAATTGTAATTGATACGTCCCAGATAAGACATAATTGCCCATTCCGACATATTTCCGTGCTGTACCGGCTGCAAAATTCCGTTATCAATCTGCTGCGTACTTTCGCTCGCAAATTTCTGAACAGATGCGTTCAGATATTTATACTGATTGGTTTGTGCACTGCTTCCGACAACGGCGTTAATATAATGTTCGCCAAATGTCTTGTCATAAGTTAAAGTATTGTCCCAAAGCAAAGTGATGCTGCGGTTCGTTCCTTCATACAGATATGAATTTTCCTGAGATTTTACGCCCCAGCTGTATTTCGGAGACCACGTTCTGTCGTCCCAGATATTGGCTTCAATTCCTCCCAAAGATTTGAATTTCAGATCTTTCAGAATATCTGCTTCCGCATAGATATTTCCCTGAATGTTATAGCCTTTTGTGGAATTTTCAACAATCGTCGCTTTTCCTATCGGATTGTCGATATCACCGTATAACAGCGGATTGGTTCCGGGTCCCGCCCAATTTCCGTTTGCATCGTAAATCGGTCTTGTCGGTAATGATAAAATCGTATTCCTGATATCATAAGAGCCTTTTTTCTTAATATCGTGCTGCAATTTCACACTGTTTCCGATTTTAAGGAAAGGCTTGATTTTGGTATCGCCGTTCAGCTGGATAATATAGCGGTCGTAATTGGTATTAAGCACCACTCCTTTCTGATTGAAGTAACTCGCGGAAACATACAAATTGCTTTTCTCCGATCTGTCTCCGTAGGAAAGCGAGTAATTCGACATAACGGAAGGACTGAAAAGCGCTTTCAGCCAATCCGTTCCGGCACCTAAAGATGCAGGGTTGGCAAATTGAGGATTTGTGGAAAGTCCGGCATTAGCAAGCATTTCATTGTTAAGCTGTGCATACTGTGAAGCATCCAGAACCCTGATCATATTGCTTACGCTCTGAATTCCCGTAAACGTATCGAAATTCAGGACTCCGCCTTTTGCTCCTCTTTTGGTAGTGATCATTACGACTCCGTTTGCTCCTCTGGAACCATAAATCGCTGTGGAAGAAGCATCTTTCAGGATATTGATGGATTCCACATCGCTCATATTGATCTGGTTCAGTCCGCCGTTCAGAGGCATTCCGTCCACCACAATCAGCGGATTGTTATTCTGAATCGTCCCTGTTCCGCGGATCCTGAAAGTTACGTTGCTTCCCGGTTCTCCGGAATTGATGACCGTAACACCGGAAGCTCTTCCCTGTATCGCCTGTCCGATATCTGCAACAGGCTGATTCTCTGCTTTGTTCAGGTTGATTACTGAAACCGATCCGGTAAGATCTTTCGCTTTGGCTTTCCCGTAACCAATGACCACAACTTCATCTATTTTCTGCTCTTTCAGGGAATCTTTTTCCTGTGCGTAAAGACCTTCCGAAAAATAGAGCGCTGCTATGGCAACTGTGATTCTGAAGTATTTTGAATTCATTTATAAAAGGTTTTTGTTTTATTTGATAATAATTTTCTGTCCGGCGATTTTATTGCCCAGATTCAGGTTCAGGATATAATTTCCTTTTGCCAGTCCGGAAACATTTATCTCGCATTTTCTGCAATCCGTTTTATCCTTTTTTACAAGTTTTCCGCTCATATCGTAGATCTCATAGCTTTTTACATTGCTGTTTTCAGAAGAAACGAACAGAATTTTGTCCGCAGGATTCGGGTAGATGATTACTTTGGATTTTTTGATATCATCCGCTGACAGCTGATTGTATATCTGATAATAAAGCGTCATATCATTAAACTCAATATCGAAATTTCCTCCTGAAGCAATATCGAATTTAATATTCGGACCTCCGCCTGTTGTTTTTCCGGCAAAACCTTCCATTCCTTCCGCATTTCCCCAATCATCTCCTGACCAGTCTCCGGCATTTGCGAATTTCATTTCATAGCTGCCCGAATCCAGCGAAACGGCTGTTTTTTTCCAGATGTCATTCTGCAGGATCATCGGCTGTAAGCCCCAATTCGTAAAAGTTCCGCCCACATACATATTCTGCTGATGCTGAGGTGTAAAGGTGATGTTATATTGCAGTGTAATATCATTGAAATCAATAGTATAAGTTCCGGGAGTGGTAATGATAAAGCTGATATTGGCACCACCGCCCATTGTTTGCTGTGCAGTTCCCGAAAGTCCCGTTGCATTTCCCCAATCCTGTCCGCTCCAGTTTCCCGTATCGGCAAATTTCAGCTCATAATTTCCGGCTAACAGAACCTGATTTTCAAGTTTCCAGAGATTATTTTCAAAAGTCATCGGTATTAAGCTCCAGTTGTTGAAAGTTCCGCCGACATATATCTGAGCATAATGTCCGCCCGTTACATTAAAGCTTTGCAATTGGGGAACAGCTGCGCAATAACCGTTACCGCCGCTTTGTTTCGCCTGAATATATACTGTTCCGTTGATTCCCGTTAAACTGACCAGGTTATTAACCACGTTTGCAGGTCCTGCCGCAACTTCATACTGAACAGGAAGAGATGAGGAAGCGGTTGCTTCCGGATCGAAAGCCGGAGCATTATAGTTTTTATCTGGAATTGAAGGAAAGTTAATCGTTTGGGAATTACAGCTTTCTGCCGAATTTTTGGTAAGCTTCAGAATTACACATCCGTGAGGCGGAACAGTGACGGAAATTTCACTCATTTTCCCGAGATTGGTGTGCTGCCAGAGATCTCTTACCATCGGTTCACCAACCAATCCAAGCTGATTAAGGAAATTCATAGAACGGGTTTGAGGTGTAGTTTCCCTGTTGAAAAACCCGATAATCCAATCGCCGTTAGTTAATTGTCCGCGCCAGGTCTGGCTCAATACATTGGTCGGATCGTTGCTTAGAGGTTTTCCGACAAATTTATCGTCTGTCAATGCCAATAACTCTTGATTCTGATACAACCACAAATCATTCCCGATGGTATTATATTGATCACCGATTGTTATTGGTCCGCCTGCAAGTGTATTCAGTGAAATTACGCTTCTTTTTTCCGTATCGTTGGCAAAGGTGTTGATCCGGATAAAGTCTCCATCCAGCTGAACCTTGTTTTTTCCGGTAACCTGCGACCAATACACAAATCCGTCAAAAGCCGATGCATATTGCGACCAGGTTTCATAATGATGTCCTCTGTCCTTATCACTGAATTTATACCAGGTTCCTTCTCCTGTGTCTTCATTGATCCTGAAAAGATGACCGTAATTTTTTTCCAGCTCTGCAGTGTTAAATAGATTCGGCATTACCAGACTTAAATAAACACCATTTGCATCGCAGGCTTCACGCATCCATTTCAATGCTTTTTCATATTGAGCGTGGGTTCTTTGGGGACCAACCGTTCCGAGATTTCTGTCATATCCCGATTCAAACCAGGAAAGGAAATCCACACGCAGATATTTTATGCCCATATCCGCGTAATATTTCACATAGCCTTTTACGTATTCTTCCGCTCCGGGTCTGTCCACCTGCGCCCATTTGAACCACAGTGCATTTTCATTGGGATCTATTAAGGAAGAGACATTAATATTTGTTCCGGCAATTTTTTTGGTAGTATCATTTACATCTACGTGAATCCAAAGCGGATTTTCATACATTCCCAAAGTCATTCCTCTGGATTGCAGATACTGCGACCACCACGCATAATCGTGAACCCAGTGTGCAGAATGGCTTTTTCTGTAACCATTCTCGTTGATCTGGCTTGTATCGCCCCAACCATCCATACACACCATTTTGTAACCGTAAGATTTCAGATTATCGGAAATCCAGTCAATATTGGCAGAAAGAACATCTTCCGGAAGATAATTATCCTGAACTCCTGCCATTTCCTTTACAATATGATATTCGTAAGGACTCCAGTAAAGAGGTGCCTTGTAAGGATTGCTTTGCGCGTTTGCAAAATTATTTCCAAAGAAAACAACTGAAAACAAAAAGTACAGACAATAAAAAGAATAGTATTTTTTCATAAATATGAAAGTGATGAAATTCAAATATTAATTATTTTTTAACACAGTGTTAATTGTATTTTGCTAATATATTTACATTAGAAAAGCAAAAAAGCTTACAACAGAAAATTGTAAGCTTAAGGTAAACGATTTATAAATATTTAAAATATTAAATAAATGATTATCAGATATTTGAATTTATATTAAAAACTAAAAAAAGTAAATGCTATGAAGCAGAAAACGAACCGATCTGCATAATTTTCTGATCAAAATCATCATTTTCAATCACCGATTTTGCTTTCACCCTGCTTCTGTAATTGTAAATCGTGCGTAAAGAATATCTTAAAAAATCTGAAATCTGAGCTGTATCTTTAATCCCTAATCTGATAAGCGCATAGATTCTCAGTTCGGTATTCAGGGTTCCGGATCTCACATTATAATGTTCACCCGGTTTCAGAAGTTTGTTCACTTCTTCTACGAAATTGGGGTAAATTCTCAGGAAAGCTTTATCAAAATTTTCGTACAGCTCATCAATATCCATTTCATCATTTTTTTTGTTATTCACCATTTCCGATAATTTTTCTGTCTGCCCTGTAGACAGCCTTCTGGAGATCAATTTTTTATACCTTTCAAATTTATCAAGATAAATAGAGCACTGATTGATGAAGAACGCAATATATTCTTCCTTAATGTGATTGGCTTCGTCCAGTTTCAGATTAACAACACTCAAATTTTCATTAGCGGATTTCAATTCTTTTCTCGATCTTGCAATGGTTTTCAGTTGGCGTATAATCAGATAAGTAACGAATCCCAGAATAACCAGCATTATACTGATCAGCCAAACGGAAAATCTCAGCTTTTTATTGGTATTATTGATCTGGAGCGTATATGCCTTTTCAATGATAGGCTGTATCTTACTGATCTGAAATGTCCTGAACCGTGCATTGTAAAAGTTCGCATCTTCTATCGCCAAACCCAAAAAACGATAAGCGGTATTGTAATCCCCTTCTTTGTACAGAAGAAACGCGAGCTCCTGAAGCGACCTGTTTTCCGTAGTTGCCGATTCAATATCCTCAATTGCGGAAAGTGCGAGATATTTTTTCTGATTTTCCGTATTGCCTGTTTCGCCTTCGGCATACGCTTTACAGTAATATCCGATGGCTTTCAGTCTTGTTTTGTTCGGGACGGAAGCAATAAAGCGGTCAATACTGGTGATCGCTTTTTTCCATTCCTTATTCATTTTGTAAATATTGTATTGGAACAGATCGCGGAAAACAGGATCATCAGAAGAGTCAAAACCTTTGTGGTAATATTCCAGCAGTTTTGTTCTGTACACTTCCGCAAACATTTCATTGCTACTGCTGTATTCGTAAAGATTGGTGTAAAGCGATTCCGATGTGGAATTATAGGAAAACGATAAAGATGAGGGTATCTCAGATCTTATTTCATCAAGGATTATCTTCGCTTCCGTAAACAGACCGATGGAATTCAGCAGGCTGCTTTTTTTGATGAGTGTCTCGTACTTCCACGTTTCATTTTTCAGGGAATCTGCCAGTACAAGATTTTTCTGGAGGTAAACAATCACCGAATCGCTTTGATATCCGAAATAGCTTTCAGCAAGGCTTCTGTTGGCTTCGTACTGTTTTTCGGGACTCAGCTGATGACTGTACAGCTTCTTCTTTTCCTTAAGAATGTTATTTTCCCTGATCGAACGGAATTTCATTTTTTCCTGAACCAACGTATTGAGCTGTTTGATTTCCGGGCTTTGAAAATCGGTTTCCCTGTTTTCTTTACAGGAAAAAAATGCAATAAAAACACAGAGAAGAAAATTTTTTTTAATATCAGGAAAAACCATCAGATTTTATTTTCCGCTAATTTAAAAAAAGAAAAATGTAAAACCCTTAAAGGCTAAAATAAAAAACTTCCCATCTTTCGATGAGAAGTTTCCGTGAAATATTGATATGAAAAAAGTGGTTTTATTTCTAAAGAAAAATATTAATAACCGTCATTCTGCACAAGATTCGGATTGGCAGTGATATCTGCGGAAGGCAGCGGAAATATATTGTACTTCTCCTCTATTCCTTTTCCGTTTTTATCATTTCCTTTCCAGCTCCATACATAATCTGCCGGAGTGAATTTTCCGAAACGGATAAGATCGGTTCTTCTCATCAGTTCCCAGGAAAGCTCTCTTGATCTTTCGTCCAGAATAAAATTCAGGTTCAGATCAGCAGCAGAGATCGCACCGCCTCCATTGATATATGCCCTGTTTCGTACAACATTAATGTAATTAAGCGCTTCCGGAGCTTTTCCCGTTCTAAAATAGGCTTCCGCAGCTGTCAGATAGGCTTCGGAAAGTCTGAACATAGGGAAATCGGTGTCTACAAAAGCTGCATCAGAACCCGGTTTTCCGTTTTTATCCACATTTCTCCATTTGGTAAAAGCATACCCGTCCTGAAAAGTTCCCGGAAGTGCGGCAATCTCTTTTTTGTGCCCGATATTGAAGAATAATGCTCTGGTATCGTTTTTTGTAAACGCATCAGGATCTGCCGTATTGAAATCCTGATCCGCAGCTTCAAACTTGTTTACAAATTCCGGACGGACACGGATATTTCCCCATCCTCCTGCAATTCCCATATTCAGGTAATTGAGCATTGTTCCGCCTGTTTGTGCCAGTACGAAGAATGTTGTTCCGCCATACGTTTTGGCTTGTACACCATCCATATTCAGAGACCAGATAATTTCCGGTGAAGTATTGTTATCCGCAAGGAAATTATACAGGTATTTCGGCGAAAGGCTGTAATGGCTGTGAATTACTTTTTCCGCATATTCCGCAGCTTTTTCCCATTGTGGTGTATTGGTATATACCTGCGCATTCAAATAAAGCCTTGACAATAAAAAGTCTGCAGCAGTTTTATCTACTCTTCCGTATTCATTGGTATCAGGAAGTGATGCTTCGATTTCTTTCAGCTCATTTTCCACATAAGCATATAAATCCGTTCTTGAAATTTGCTTCGGAAGATACTGAGGATCCAGCTTATCCGCATCGGTAACGAAAGGAACCTTTCCGTAAGTATCCATCAGAACCCAGTAAGAATAAGCTCTTAAGAAACGTGCTTCTGCACGGAAATAAGCAACCTGCTGTCTGAAAGCAGGATCATTGTGTCCTCTTTCATTCATTTTTTCGTCGGTGGTTTGTCTTAAAAATTCGTTGGTATATCCGATGATCTGGTACAATCTCGCGTAATAACCGTTAAGAATTGCCGTATTGGCATCCCAGGTATTGGTAGCAAGCTGTCTTAATCCGTTGGTCTGCGAACCCATAATCGCTTCATCTGTCGTAAGGATCTGGATATAAAATGCAAGACGGATAAAAGAGCTGTATCCTTCATCAAAATTACCCATATCAGGATCTCCGGTCGGTCCTTGCTGTCCGCTGAGACATAATGCAGCGTAACATTTGGCAAGAACACCTTTGTAATTGTCAGGATTGGAATAAACCTGTTCCGTGGTTACGATATTCGGATCGATAGGTTCAGTATCCAGATCGCCGATACACGAAGTTGCTGTAAAAAGCAGCACCAAAAAAGGAATGATATATAATCGTTTCATAATGATATTATTTAAAATTAACATTTAACCCAAAAAGAACAGAGCGCGGTCTGGAGTACATATTATTGTCAATTCCCAGATAAACTTCAGGATCAAGACCGCTGTATTTTGTAATGACAAAAGCATTCTGAACAGAAAGATTCATTCCTATATCAAATTTGTCACTGATATTTTTGAAATTGTGTCCCAAAGTAATATTGTCCATCCGGAAAAAAGAGGCTTCCTCAAGAAAGAAATCCGAATACAGCTGTAAATTATCGAAACCTTCTTGTGCTGTATAGCTCAGAATATTGGAATAAGCTCCGTTTGAAGGAAGGGTTCTGCTTTTATAATCTTTGGATTTTACATTATTGTAAACATAGTTCCCGAAATTGGCGTGACCATTAAAACCAAGATACCAGTTTTTATAGCTCAGCTTTGATGATATTCCGAGATAGGATTTCGGCATCGGGTTTTTACCTTTTACCAGTCCGCCTTCCTTGTATTTCCCTTCAATCGGTTTCCCGTTTTCATCATATTCCTGCTGATAAAGGTAAAATGTATAAGGAGCATATCCGACGGAATGCAGCTGAATGGTTCCTGCAGTAGAGCCGGAAACATTTCCGATAGGCACACCATAATCCGGACTGTCCACAACGGTGAGCTTTGTAATTTTCGATTCGTTGAAGGTAAGGTTTACATCCAGATCCCATTTCCAGTTCTCGTTTTTCACAGGAACGGTATTCAACGTAAGTTCCACCCCTTTGTTTTCCATTGATCCGATATTGGTGAAAATCATATTGGTAAGATTGGAACCTGCCGCCACGGAGATTTTATTCAGCAGATCGTCCGTTGTTCTTTTATATACTTCCACCGTTCCGGAAACCCTGTTTTTCAGAATTCCGAAATCCAAACCGATGTTGTAAGTTGAGGTGGTTTCCCATTTCAGGTTCGGATCGTAACCGTTCGGACGAATGGTTTGATAATACTGATTCCCGAGCTGGTACAAAGCATTAGATTGGCTGTAAGTATAGGTTTGCATCCATTCATAATCTCCGCCGATATCCTGCTGTCCGGTTTTTCCGTAGCTTAATCTTAATTTTAAATCAGAAAAAAGACCACTGTCCTTCAGGAAATTCTCTTCATTGATCTTCCACGCAAAAGCTGCTGACGGGAAAAGCCCCCAATGATTTTCTTTGGAAAAACGGGAAGAGCCGTCATTTCTTAAAGTCGCTGTGAAAAGGTAACGATCTTTAAAAGTATAGTTTAAACGCCCGTAAAATGATACAAGATAATATTCAGATCTTGTGGCAATATCCTTGTAAATTTTGGTTCCCGTGAGATTGGTCTGGTTATCATCATAGCTTTTCCAGAATCTTTGCCAGGAATATCCGCCCATTACATCGATCTTGTGATCGGAAAGCGTTTTGGTGTAATTGGCATAAGCATCCAATTGCAAGTTTTTTTTCTCCTGAACATATTTTTCCGTAAGTCCTTGTCCATCATTTCCGATAGAAACCCAGGCAAGCGGCGCATTGTCCGGAACAAATACATCACCGTCACTTTTCAGAATATCAAAACCGGTATTGAGGTTTAATTTTAAATCCTCAAATCCGTGAATTTTGTAATCAAACTGTATATTTCCAATATGGCGGAATACCTGCGAATTGTCTTTTCTTAAATCCAATATGGAAACCGGATTAGCTCCTGCCTGCGTAATCGGTTTTCCGGAAGCATCCGTCCAGATAAAATATCCGAGACCATAAGGAGTAGAGTTATCATAAACAGGACGTGTCGGATCAAATGAAGCGGCTCCGCTTGCCGGATTGGAAATAAAATCATTATTTTCGATGCTCGGCTTATAGTTCAGGTTTACATTTAAATGTTTATCAAAAAATGACGGATTGAGATTCAGGCTCAGGTTCATTCTTTCGTAAGCATTTTTCCGGATGATCCCTTCCTGATTGGTATATCCCAAAGATAAACGATACGGAATTTCCTTAACCGCACCTGTCATACTGAAATTCTGGTCATTGCTCACAGCAGTCCGGTAGATTTCGTCCTGCCAATCAGTATTATATTTTCCCAATCCATTGATCACTGCATCATTTCCTGCGTGATACTCCTTAATAAAAGCCCTGTATTCATCACCGTTCAGCACATCCAGCATTTTCGGATTCCAGCTTACTTTGGTTGATGAGGAATACTGGTATCTTGTTTTTTTGCTTCCTTTTTTTGTAGTAATGATGATCACACCATTGGATGCTCTTGAACCGTAAATTGCTGTTGAAGAAGCGTCTTTCAGAACCGTGTAAGTTTCAATATCATTCGGATTGATCATTCCCAGAATATTGGAAGATCCGGAAGTTGAAGAGTTATCAATAGCAATTCCGTCAATTACAATAAGCGGATCATTACTTGCCGATAAAGAAGAACCGCCTCTTATTCTGATAGTAGAACCTGCACCTGGCGCTCCTCCGGGAGAAATAATATTTACTCCGGCAGCTTTTCCTACCAATGCATCCTGTGCGGAAACCGGACTTCCGTCATTTTCTTCATCGATCTTTACGGTGGTTAATGAACCGGTAGCATCGGATTTTTTTACTTTTCCGTATCCGATAATCACTACTTCATCAATCTTTTTTTCTTTTGACGGAATTGAATCCAGCTTTTCAGCCGGAAGATTTTCATTTAACACAACCGTTCTGGCTGATGTTTTCCTGATAACGACCGTGTTATTCTTCGTCTCGAATTCCAAAGGATAATTCTTTTTCAGATAATCAAGGGATTGCTCCAAAGATGAATAATTGATGTGGCTTTCATCAACGTAAATGTCCTTAAAATCCGTGCTGGAATACAGGAACGGAATTTTTGAGGATTTGCTGAGCTTGTCCAGCACTTTGGTAATCGGCACCCGATTCTCCTTTTTCTGAGTAATTGCAGATGTTTTGCCGGTTTGCCCGTAATGCAGAACGGGAATTCCGACTGAAGCCAACAATACAATGGATATTATTGTTTTTTTCATAAATTTGTTAGTTAAACTTGGTTAGACTTTAGCGAGTTTTTACAGTTTTGCATCGATAATCCCACATTATCGGTGCTTTTTTTATTTTAATTGTATTTCTTTTTCGGATTTTTGGACAGTTTTAAGATTGAAAGGATAACATATTGCAGACAGCACTTCATCCAGATTTCCGGAGAAAAAACCTTTTATTTTTCTTTTTCCATACTGCTGCGGATATTCTATTTTGACGTGGTACACCTGCTCCACTTCGGAAATGATGTTTTCAAAATTTTCATCATTGAAAGAAAAATCCCGTTTCTCATCAGCAGCGAAATATTGCTTTTCAATTCTTTTTACATTCTGCTCCCAGATTTCATTAGGTAATAAATAGGTGATCTTTCCTTTATGATCAATTTTTACTTTTCCTTCGAATAATTCTACCTTCTGTTTTCCGCTGGTCTGGTCCAAGAAAAATTTGGTTCCCAAAACCTGTACGGTAAAATCTTTAGCATTGATCCTGAAAGGCCTGGCCTTGTCTTTTGCGATATCGAAGGTCGCTTTTCCTGTAAAAATAATTTTCCGGTCGGTTTTTCCAAAGTCGGATGAAAGTTCAACAGTACTGTGCGGTTCCATCACCACGCTGCTGCCGTCAGGAAGATAAATATGCTTCGTAAAATCCGCGCTGGAATACATCTGGATTTTCGCTGCCTCAACAGGTTTCGCAGGAGACGACGGTGTATAAAAAATAAAACCGAATCCGATAATAACCGCCGCAGCTGCCGCCCAATATATTTTCCTGAAATTTCTGCCCGCTCTGATCTTCCTCTGAATTCCGGATCTTATACGTGCATCCGTAAGGTCGTCCATCTGCCGGTTTTCCCTGCGGGTTTCTTCCCAGTTTTTTTTAAAATTTTCTTCTCCCATCTTTTTCATATATAAGTTATTACGCAGAAATCCTGAATCGTCAACCTTTTGAAAAATATTTTTTTTAAAATTATTAAGGATTGATCAGTTTTTCAAAATATGCCCTCACTTCTTTCCACTGATAATACGGGAAATGATTGGTCTGAACCGGAATATGCACTTCATTTTCATTGTGAAGAAATTTCACCAGAATATCATCTTTTTTATTCCTGTAAAATATGATCTGCAGATTGGCTGCCATCGGAGCAGCTTTGAAAGTATTCCAGATCTTATAGACTTCTTTCGGATCGGTTTCTTCTCCGTTCATTCCTTCAATATTCAGAAATGCAAGCAGCGGAATGATGTTCCCATCGTGTCCGAAACGCAGTGAAGCTCCGTTCTTTTGGTTTTTAATATAATCGTCAGCTTCCTGAATGATATTTTTCACCAGCGGAATTGCATTGCTTTTTACCAGACCTTTGCTGAGCGGTGACGGACCGTCATTTACATAAGTACTATAATTCACGGTTTGATAAATATTAAAAATTTCATCCTTTGTAAACAAATCATAGAAAGAAATATCGGTATTGATATCCTGCATATCGCTCGCAATCCAGTAAAACGCTTCCATTACCTGTTCCGGATTCACATTTTTATATACATATTCCTGATTATTGAATAAATTTCTGATAAACCTTTCAGGCTGAATATTTTCGTTCCTGAATTTTCTGTACTCCTCTTTCCAGAAACTGTCTTTTCCGCGGAAATCTATAGATTCCTTGGTGTGATGATTGAGATAGCTCATATATTTATCGGAAGATTCCATCGTTAAATTGATCTTCGGATTGTAGGCAACCAGCTCATTGGTGAAATACGCCATACTGATAATGCAGCGTGGTACAACCGTAGATTTTGCCGTAACCAAAGGATTTCCTGCAAAAACATCCGGATTATTTTTAATCATTCTTTGTGAAATTTGTCTATGCTGCAGCACGCCGAGTTCTGTTAAGTCGCCGTTGTGACCTTCCGCCTGTTCCCAGATCTTTTCGAGTCTTTTCAATGCGGATCTTCCGTTTTCCGTTAAAGCCTGATTCAAATCTGCTTTTTTCAGAACTTCCATCACTCCGGAAAAATCCTTGTCGTTGATCAGCCATCTGGAACCGTGACGACCGTAATGACTGATATAGAACGGCTTGTATCCGGAAGGAACCGGAGTTATTTTATTTACAGGAGCTGGATAAGCATAGTAAACACCGCCTGTTGTTTTTATATCGTTAAAGATTTCTTCTTTCGTTGTTTGTCCTTTATAAAGGAATGTTGCGGAAAGTAAGATCAGCAGCAAAATCGTTTTTTTCATACCGTTATTTTTAATCAGAGGTTAAAATAAATATTGTTTCTGTGTAGTATTACGCGGAAGTATCGGAATCGTCAACCTTTTTGAAAATATTTTTTTTGAAATGCGGAAGAAACCTCACAGATTTTAAAAACCTATGAGGCTTAGAAAATATTTATCTGTAAAATTTAAAGAAAAAACAGGCTTAAATGTGTTTTCAGAAGATGAAGAACCTTGGTAACGTGCTTGGCAACAGCGTTTTTGGAAATACTGTTTTCTTTGGCGATCTGGGAATAGCTGAGTCCTTCCACTTTGTGTTTCAGGAAAAAAGTTTTGCTTTTTTCAGGCATTTGGTTCAGCAGATTTTGGATCTTTTCGGAATCCTGCATTACTTTTTCTTCATCGGTTTCTTCTTCTTTTGCAAAATTCAGGCTGATATTTTCATCGAAATCGGAATAAGAAAATTTGTTCTTTCTGTAAAAATTAGCGATCTCCTGCTTTGCGGTTTTGAAAACGACAGCATCCGTATTTTTCCCTAAAGAATGCCTGTATTTCCATAAATGCACGAAAATATCCTGAACAACATCCTCAATATCATCTTGTCCGCGAACATATTTTTTCACGAAAAAAAAGACCTGATGCTTGTATGCAGCGTATAATTCCTCAAAAAATGATTCCACCTGAAGATCGTCTAAATTGTATCTGTAAATTGGTATTTGTGATTCTTTCAAATATAATAAAAAAAAGATATTCAATTCTGAATGAAAATCCCGAATGTCAATTATCCTGTTTCCTTAAAACTGTTAAAAGTACTGTTAAACAATGCTAAAAAACCCTGACAATTAAAGCTCTTTTGTTAAATTTGAGTCGGTTTTTACGATAGTTAATGATATTCAGAACGAAATACAGACAGTTTATCCATTATTCGCTTATCGCGTGTACATTACTGATTCAGTTCATTATTTTACTGTTCTTCTACAACGAATATTTCAACGGAAAAAAACTGAAAGCCATTGAAAATCAGATTCAGGAAGCTCAGGTTTTAAGGAAAATAATGAGGAATTCCCGGCAAGATCTTCTCAATGCGCAGGATAATCTTCAAAAATATATAAGCAGCAACAACCGGAAAAAGCTGGATGAATATTTCAATTCTTTAAGAAATCTCAATAAGAATATCGACAGCATCAATACGTATGAAAACATCAATCCGGCTCTGAAAAAAACGATCAGCTCCAGAAAGGAAGAAATTTCAAAGCTTTCAAATCTCAAAACACTGATCGATTCCGTTTACAAAGAATCTCAAAAACCTCTGCCCAAAAAAGTGCCAATCAAGATCAAAAATTTTGACCTGAAAAGTACGCCCGAAAAATTCGAGGTGGAAATTCATCACACTTCGGACAGCGCAGAAAAGAAAAAAGGTCTTTTTCCACGGCTGAAAGATGCGATCAAAGGAAACGTGGACGTAAAAAGAGATACCACTTATATTACGACAAAATACGAAAAAACGGTTGATACCAATAAATTAAAATCGGATTTCGACAGTACGATTAATGTGGTGAACAAGCACTATCAAACCGAAATAAAAAAATACCAATCGGATATTTCCACTGCCAGCTCGAAAAACAATAATCTTTACCGCATCTATGATAATCTGATCGTGGTAGGCAATAATCTGATGGAAATTTACGACGGAACCGTCAGCGATTTCAGTACAAAACTTCAAAAGCAGTACAACGAACAAAATTCAAAAAACAACAAGATCAGGAAATATTCCGTATTGGGATTGATGGTGCTGATGTTTTTCGTTCTGATGGTGATTATGTATTATACCAAGCTCGCTTTCCTCTATGAAAAGGAGCTGAAGGAAGCAAACCGGAAGATCAACAACAACCTGAATTTTAAAAACAGGATTCTGGGAATGCTCAGCCACGAGATCCGTTCTCCGCTGAAAATCATCAATATTTTCATCAACAGGATCAGCAAAAAAACGGACGACGAAACCATTACAGATTATCTGAAATCCATAAAGTTCACCAATGATTCCCTTCTGATTCAGGCAAACCAAATCCTCGAATACACCAAAAACCAGGAAAAGAAAATCGAGCTGAAACCTGTAGAATTCAATCTCAGAAACGAAATCGATTCCCTGCTTCACGTATTTCAGCCTTATATCGAATCCCGAAATAACGTTTTTGAAATCAGAAATGAAATTGATCCCGAAATAAATGTGTATACGGATAATACGAAAATTCACCAGATTTTCATTAATATTTTAGGCAATGCTAACAAGTTCACGGAAAACGGAAGCATCAGTGTTTTTGCCGCTACCGAATCTGTGAATAAAAAAATGGTAAAGCTGAAAGTTTCCGTTTCCGATACGGGAATCGGGATTTCGGAATCGGACATCAAAAAGATTTTCGAACCGTATTATCAGGGAATGGTTTCCGATGAAATCGATAATCTGGGTGCAGGTTTGGGACTGAATTTATGCAAAGAAATTGTTGAGCTTTTCCACGGAAATATTTCGGTAAAAAGCGAGATAGGAAAAGGAACGAATGTTGCTTTTGAAGTCAATCTGAATATCGCAGAATGAAAACATCCAGAAATTCCATACAATTTTTATTGGCAGACGATCATAATATCGTTCGTCAGGGAATTCAGTTTATTATTGAAGATTTAATTGAAGACTGCGAAATTTATCACGCATCAAGCATTCAGCAGATTCGGGAGCAAATACAGCAAAATCCGATTGATATTGCAATTCTGGACGCTCAGTTTCCTGACGGAAATTCACTTTCCGTTATTCCTGAAATCAGAAAATTACAGCCGGAAATCAAGATCCTGATCTTTTCGAGTTTCGAGGAAGAAAATTATTCCTTAAAATTCATCAATGCCGGAGCAAACGGTTTTCTCAGTAAATTAAGTGAAGAGCCGGAAATCCGGAAAGCGGTTTCAGCGATGATTGAAAACGGTGAATACTTCCCTGCTCTTACCCAAAAGCTTCTGGAGCTGTCGGTTCGGAATCCTGATCTTCTGAATCCTCTGAAACCGCTTTCGGAACGTGAATTACAGATTGCGGAATTGCTGGCAAAAGGTTTCGGAAACCTGGAAATTGCGAATGAATTGTCGCTCAAGCAAAATACCGTCAGCACTTTCAAGAAGCGGATCTTTGAAAAGCTGAATATCGAAAATCTTGTGGATCTGATTGACTTGATGAAGATTCATCATAATGTATAAAATCTTTTTGTAGAAAAATATCTACAAATCCTTCGACAAACATCGACCTGAAAATCACCGGAACGGCTTCATTTTCCCATTACTTTGTTCAGTAATTTAAAATCTGAAAAATGGAGAACAGCCTTACCCGAAAAACTGAATTTTTATCTGCCGGAAATTTATTTTCTTTATCAAAACTAAAAGATCTGAGGAAAAGGGATTTTGGGATTCTGATCGGAGTTCAGATTCTGATGTTCAGCGCAATTTATGCGGTTACCAACTTCCGTCCTTATTATGAGGAAATCCATTTCCAGAGAATGGAAACGCTTCCGGGACGTATCCTGATCTTCTTTTTGTTATCAGTTTTGATTTTTCAGGTTTCGTTTCTGATTTACATCGCCTATTTATTCATCAAATATAAGCCTGTTGAATCCGTTTCCGATTCCGAATTACCGACTTGTACTATAATCGTACCTGCTTATAATGAAGGTGAGCTGGTTTATCATACGCTGAAAAGCATTGCAGCAAGCAATTATCCGAAAGATAAGTTGGAAATTATGGCAATTGACGACGGAAGCAAAGATGATACCTGGTTCTGGATCAACAAAGCTAATTCCGATCTTGGTAATATTCTCACCGTTTATCAGCAGCCTGTAAACAAAGGGAAAAGACACGCTTTGTACAGGGGCTTTACAACAGGAAACGGCGAAATTTTCATCACTATCGACAGCGATTCCGTGGTGGAAAAAGATACGGTAAGAAATCTGGCAAGTCCTTTTGTGGTAAATAAGAACTGCGGCGGTGTAGCCGGAAACGTTAAAGTACTAAATAAAAACCAGGGAATTATTCCCAAAATGCTGAATGTAAGCTTTGTTTTCAGCTTTGAATTTATCCGTTCGGCTCAGAGTTCATTAGGTTTTGTTTTATGTACTCCGGGAGCTTTGTCCGCTTACAGAAGAGAAGCCGTTCTACACTGCCTGAATGACTGGATCGAGCAAAAATTTATGGGAAATTTCGCCACTATCGGGGAAGACCGTGCAATGACCAATCTTATTTTAAAGCAAGGTTATGATGTTCAGTTTCAGAAAAACGCGAATGTTCTCACCAATACGCCGACAGGTTTCAAAACCCTGCACAAAATGTTTACCAGATGGGGACGAAGCAATGTAAGGGAAACTTTGATGATGAACCGTTTTGTATTCAAAAATTTCAGGGAGAATAACAAAGCAGGTGCCCGTTTTATTTTCCTGAACCAATGGGTGAAACTGCTTCTTGTTTATCCGATGACGATTTTGATGCTGTATTTCTTATTGTCACATCCTCTTTTATATCTGAGTTCAGCACTCACGGGAACTTTCATTTTTTCCAGCATTCAGATGCTGTTTTTTACAAGGCGGTATAATTTTGTGGATGCGCTTTGGGCATATCCTTACAGTGTTTTTTATCTGTTCGCGCTTTTCTGGATTTTCCCTTTCGCAATTGCTACGGTAAAAAACGGAGGCTGGCTTACAAGGTAAAAATATCGTCTATTAAATTATTTCTCAAATAAGAGTTTTTTAAATTATATTTGCGGACTTAATTAATCATTTATGAAAAAAACCTTATTACTGGCTTCTGTCGCTTTATTTTTAACAACCTCTTGCAGAAAAGACGATGATGATAAAGCCGAAAATTACTCCATTGTCGGAACTTGGAAAATCGTAAAATATGAAACACGATCAGGAAAAGACAATTCGATTCTGTATTCTGAAAACAACAGCGGCTGCCAGGCAAATGACACATTTGAATTTAAAAACGACGGAAAATACGCTTTTGTTTATTATGATGATTATAACCAGCCTTGCGGAATTTCCGAAACAGAAAACGGAACATATAATTATAACACCGCAACCAAAGTATTGACAATCAAATCCTCTGACAATACTTCCGAAATCAGTGAAATAGAATCCATTGACAAAAACCAGATGATTTTAACCGATGATTCTTCGGATTATAATTCGGACGGAGTTGCAGATAAAAGATTGATATATTTCAACAGATAAAAAATTAAATAAAACCTCAGAAATTCTGAGGTTTTATTTTTTCCTTTTCGATTTGGATTTCGCTTTTTGCTGAGCCCTGTTCGCTCCGTATTTTTTCGGGGCTTTTCTTTTGGATGGTCCGCCCCAGTTTTCTTTTTTGTTTTTATCCTTTTTCTCGTGAAAAGCGCCGCCTCCTTCATTCAGCTTTACTTTTACGGGATTTTTCATTACGATCTCCTCTTTTTCGGAAGCGATTTTTGCGGGATTTACTTTTACGTTTTCAGGGAAATCAATGATCTTTAATTCTTTATCCATTAAAACTTCAATTTCCAAAAGCAGGATTTCCTCTTTTTTGGTAACGAAAGTGATGGATTTTCCATCTTTATCAGCACGTCCGGTTCTTCCGATTCTGTGGATATACTGCTCCGGAATTTCGGGAACTTCGAAATTAATCACGTGCGTAATATCCGAAATATCAAGACCTCTTGCCATTACGTCAGTGGTGATCAGTCCGCGGATTTCTTCATCCTGAAAACTTTTCATCGCTTTCAGACGATAATTCTGGGATTTGTTGGAATGGATTACATCAAACTCTTCAGGAAAAAGTTCATTGATCTTGGTAAAAAGCAAATCGGCGTGTCTTTTATTATTGCAGAAAATCAGGACTTTGGATAGCTCTTTATCGGTTTTCAGGAGATATTCCAGCAGATTGATCTTGGTATTGAAATTTTCGACCTTGTAAGAGCTCTGTTCTATTTTTTCCAAAGGCGTTCCCGATTTTGCCAGTGAAATTTCTATGGGATTCGCGAAATATTCGTCTAGCATTTCATCCACTGCTTCCGTCATTGTCGCGGAAAAAAGAATATTCTGCCTTTTTTCCTTCATCATTTCAAAAATATGGGTGAGCTGCGGACGGAAACCCAGGTTCAGCATTTCGTCGAATTCATCAATGATCAGCTTTTGGACTTCTTTCAGCGAAATCGCATTGTCGATTGACAGATCCATTACTCTTCCCGGCGTTCCCACCAGAATATCGCAGCCTTTATCGAAAAGTAATTTCTGTGTATTAATGTTTTTTCCGCCGTACACTCCGATTACTCTCGCTGAAATATTTTCCGTTAATTTCTCTATAATTTCCGCTACCTGAACAACAAGCTCACGGGTTGGAACCAGAACCAGAACCGTAGAATTTCCGTTTTTATTGTATTTCCAGCTTTTGAGAACCGGCAGCAGATACGCTAAAGTTTTTCCTGTTCCGGTTTGTGCGATTCCCATAATATCGCGTCCGGAAAGTATTGGCTTAAAGCTTTTTTCCTGAATCGGAGTCGGCTCGAAAAGCTCGAGATCGGCAAGAACATCAAGGATTTTTTCAGGGATTTCGAAATCGGCAAAAGTGAGTTTTTCTGTCATATTCTGAATATGCTGCAAAGATACGGTTTTAAAATTTCAGGAGCTTTACCTTATCTTCTGTCAAAAAATATCCGTTTGTAATCAGATAAGTTGTATATTTACCTATGTACATTTATTTTTTGTAAAAAATTGATTATCTGTACTTTTGTCTTGAAACAAAAGTACCAAAAATTCAAGACTGGAAACTCGGCTAAAATTTTAAATAATTTCCTAAAATTTCCAAAACTCGGGCGGAAACGAAATTTGTTCTTTTAATAAAAATTATTGCCGCCCTCAAACAGTGGAAATTTTTTAACGGAAATTCTTTAAAATTTCTTAACGCCTCCCTTTTCTAAGTCAAATATACCGGATTAAATGTACAGGTATTTATTAAAACTTAAAACCGATGAATTGTCTTGAATGCGGCGAAAAGATGATCGGAAGATCCGACAAAAAATTCTGCGGAGACGATTGCAGAAACGCCTACAACAATAAGCTGAATAAGGATTCCACCAACCTGATGCGCACCATCAACAACAAGCTGCGCAAAAATTACCGTATTCTCGCCGAACAGAATTTCAATGACGGAAAAGCCAAAACCACGAGAACAAAACTGTTTGCCGAAGGTTTCGATTTTGAATATTTTACCAATCTGAAGATCTATAAAAACGGTGCGGAATACCGTTTTATCTATGGGATCGGATATAAATTCCTGGAAGACGACTGGATTCTGGTGGTGAAGAATGAATGAAATCGTTAAATGCTTTATTTTTCAGCTAATTTTTAATTCCTACCTCATTCAAAAATACATTTTCATCACAACCTGTTTCGTAGGTTTTCATCCGTAACCACACTCTTTTCAAATCCTATGATTATCCCGATGTCCCAGGCTTGCATTTTTTACAGATCACTATTGAAAGTATTTCAAAACTTCATCCCCTGAATCCTCACCGCATTCAAAATCGCCAGCAGCGCCACTCCGACATCCGCAAAAACCGCTTCCCACATCGTCGCAATTCCGCCTGCCCCCATAATCAGAACCACCGCTTTTACGGCAAAAGCAAGTATGATATTCTGCCAGACAATTTTCCTCGTTTCTTTTCCGATGCTTATTGCGACGGGAATTTTCGACGGCTTATCATCCTGAATTACGACATCAGCGGTTTCAATCGTGGCATCGCTTCCGAGTCCGCCCATTGCAATTCCGACATCGCTTAATGCTACAACGGGAGCGTCATTCACGCCGTCGCCGACAAATGCAACGGTTTCATTTTTCGCCTTTATTTCCTCAATTTTATTCACTTTATCTTCGGGAAGCAGATCGCCGAAAGCGTTGTCAATTCCGATATTTTTCGCGACTTCATTCACAACGGCAGATTTGTCTCCGCTTAACATTGTAACTTTTATCCCGAGCTTTTTCAGCTGATGGACTGCTTTTTCCGAATCGGATTTTATCTCATCCGAAATTGTAACATAACCTGCATACATTTTGTCAAAAGCAATCGCAATCACGGTTTCCGTAAATTTTGATGCATCAGCGGAATACGGAATATTGAATGTATCCAGCAATCTGAAATTTCCGGCAAGGAATTCTTTTCCCTCAAAAATGCCTTTCAGTCCGTAACCTGCGATTTCTTCGATGTTTTCCATTTTTATGGAATGTTCAGTTTCGCCGACATATTCGTGAACGGCGGTTGCAATCGGATGTGTGGATTTGCTTTCGATGAAATTCAATAAAGCAAGAACTTTTTCTTTATTAAAATCGGGTTCAATGGAAACTTTTTTTACTTTGAAAACGCCCTCTGTCAATGTTCCGGTTTTATCCATTACCACATTCTGAATTCCGGCGAGGATATCGAGAAAATTGCTTCCTTTGAACAAAATTCCGTTTTTGCTTCCCGCTCCGATTCCGCCGAAATATCCCAGCGGAATGGAAATCACCAATGCACACGGACACGAAATCACAAGAAAAATACAGGCTCGGTACAGCCATTCTTTAAACTCATAATTTTCCACGAAAAAGTACGGCAGCAGGAAAATCCCCAATGCCAGAAAGGTAACAATCGGCGTATAAATTTTTGCAAATTTGCGGATGAACAGTTCGGTTTTGGCTTTTTGGGACGAAGCATTCTGCACCAGTTCCAGAATTTTTGAAAGTTTGGAATCTTTGAATTCTTTTGAAATAATGACTTCCGAAACCGAATTCAGATTAATCATTCCCGCCAAAACCGTTTCGCCTTTCCGCTTCGTGTCGGGTTTGCTTTCTCCCGTTAATGCCGCGGTGTTGAAAGAGCCGCTTTCTGACAGCAATTCTCCGTCCAAAGCGAGCTTTTCTCCGGGTTTCAGTTGGATAATCTGTCCTATTTTTGCAGTTTCAGCTTTTATTTTTTTCGGCTGATGGCTTTCTAAAATTGTAACTTCATCAGGTCTTTCGTCCAAAAGGGTTTTGATATTTTTTTTCGCTCTCTGCACCGCAAGACCCTGGAAATTTTCCCCAACGGAATAGAACAGCATCACAGCAACACCTTCCGGATATTCGCCAATAACAAAAGCTCCGATTGTTGCAATGGACATCAGAAAAAACTCCGAAAAGAAATCGCTGTAACGAATGCTTTCCACCGCTTCTTTAAGCACGGGAAATCCAACTGGAATATAAGCAATGATATGCCAAACCAAACGAATCCAGCCTTTGAACCAATCCTGCGGAATCCAGTTATCTAAAGCAATTCCGATCATCAGCAACACAAACGAAATCACCGCAGGAAGAAACATCCGAAATACAGATTTTCCACCCGGATCGTGGGAATGGTCGTGATGATGACCTTCCGAATGATGATGTTCCGGAACATCCGAACAACATCCGCAAGCAGGCTTTTTATTCTGAGGTTTCGGTGTGCAGCATTCTTCCATAATGTGCGAATTTAGGGAAATAAATTTGAGGATCAAGAATGGTGAATGGTGAATTTCGCTTCGCGTGTCAATTGTCAGTTTATTTACGGGAAAAATTCACTATTCACTGCGAAGCAAATTGACTATTGACTTTCTTATTTTTCTACGAATCTCCCGATCATCTTTCGTCTTCCCGATAATTATATATTTTTTAGAAAAAAAACTGTAATTTTTTAATCCCGGAATATTGTAATTTGGCATTATAAATTTTGAATTATGGAAAATAGGGAAAGACTTCAGAAGTACGTTTTTGACGATTATACGATTGTTACCAATTTTGAAAAATTTGAAGATGCCGAACAGTACGCAAAAGAACATAACGGCGAGCTTACGGAAGTCGGATTTACGGACGGACACGATAATCCCGTTCCTGATTTTACAGCACATCTGATTTCAGACAGAAAACCTTTTGCAATCGGGCTTGCACCGGAATATACCGTTGTTTATTCCAGTGACAGCAGATTTCAGGAAATGGCAGAAAAAATCCTCGAACGAATGAAAGAAAAGGAAAATGATACTGCTCCCGAAGACTGGATTGATGACCAGAATATCGCTCCCGGAGACCGCATTATCATCCTGAAAGACAACGAAATAAATACCGTTACCACAAGAGAAAGAATAAAATTTCTGATGCGGGGAAATCTTTATGAAGCGGCAGTGAAAGTGCCGAATGATTAAAATAAAAAGCGTTGTCAGGGATTTGGCAGCGTTTTTTGCTTTATTTATCGATTTTTCAACTGGGTTAGTAGTAATAATCAGTTTGATTATTTAGAAAGAAGTTTTTATATGAACGGATTGCAAATCCGCTCAATTGGGCATTATTTATACATTAATAAATTATTATTTCCAAAAATACTTTAATTTATCAGTTAGAAAATATAATATTTTATTTCTTCTCCCCAATCAAATCCAAAAACTGCTGTTCATCCAGAATTTCAATCGTTCCTATATCTTGTGCTTTTTTCAGTTTGCTTCCGGCTTTTTCGCCAACCACGAGGAAATTCAGGTTTTTGGAAACTGCAGAAATGTTTTTCCCACCGTGTTTTTCTACCATTTCTTCGGCTTGTTCTCGGGTGAAAAGCGATAATTTTCCGGTAAACAGAAAGGTTTTTCCTTCCAGAACATTGCTCAGAACTTCATTGGTGTTTTCTCCTTTTTCCAACTTTACGCCGTAGTTTTTCAGGCGTTCAATCATCAGAACATTTTCGGGATTTTTGAAAAATTCCACGATGCTGTCGGCAATTTTCATCCCGATATCTTCGACCTGACAAAGCTCTTCCAAAGTCGCATTTTTCAGCTCATCAATCGTTCCGAAATTTTTTACTAATTTCTTCGCAACCGTTTCTCCGACGTGCTTTATCCCGATTCCGTAAAGCACTTTTTCAAACGGAACTTCTTTGGATTTTTCGATGCCGTCCAGAATATTCTGTGCCGATTTTTCCGCCATTCTTTCGAGCGGAAGCAATTGTTCTTTTTTCAGGGTGTAAAAATCTGCGGGATTTTCAATCAGTTTTTCGCGGTAAAGTTGTTCTATCGTTTCGCTTCCCAGATTCTCGATGTTCAGGGCTTTTCGGGAAACATAATGTATCATTCTGCCGACAACCTGTGGAGGACAATGCGTTTCATTCGGACAGAAATGAATCGCCTGTTCATCGATTTTCACGAGTTCCGTTCCGCATTCCGGACAGTTTTTAATATATTGAATTTCAGACTGATATAAATTTCTTTTTTCCGGATTCACACCAACAATTTTCGGAATGATTTCTCCGCCTTTTTCCACATACACGAAATCGTTTTCGTGCAAATCGAGTTTTCTGATGATGTCTTCGTTGTGCAGACTTGCCCTTTTTACAATCGTTCCGGCTAATAATACGGGCTTCAGATTGGCAACCGGAGTTACTGCTCCCGTTCTTCCGACCTGATACGAAACGCTCAAAAGTTCGGTTTCTGCCTTTTCCGCTTTGAATTTGTAAGCCATTGCCCAGCGTGGAGATTTTGCAGTGTAGCCGAGTTGTCTTTGCTGTTTTAATGAATTGACTTTCAATACGATGCCGTCGATTTCAAAAGGAAGTTTGTGGCGTTCTTCGTCCCAGAATTGGATAAATGCTTTCACTTCGTCCAGAGATTTGCACAATTTCGCTTTATCTTCCGAAACTTTAAAACCCAAATTTTTTGCTTTTGCCAGTAAATCCCAATGAGTTTCCGCCGGAAATTCATCGGCAATATACTGATATAAAACCGCCGAAAGTCCACGTTTCCGAACTTCCGCAGAGTCCTGCATTTTCAGGCTTCCCGAAGCGGTATTTCGCGGATTCATAAACGGATCAAGACCTTCTTCCTCCCGAAGCTGATTGATTTTATCGAAGTTTTTTCTCGTTAAATAAATTTCGCCCCGAATGAAAAAACGGTCGGGAAAATCGCCTTTCAGTTTCAGCGGAACGTCGGAAATGGTTCGGACATTATTCGTGATTTCATCGCCCTGAAAACCGTCTCCACGAGTTACCGCTTGTGAAAGTTTTCCGTTTTCATACAAAATGGAAATCGAAGCACCGTCGTATTTCAGTTCGGCAACGAATTCAACAGGTTCTTCAATGGTCTTAATGATACGTTTTTCCCAGTCTTCCAAATCCTCAAAATCATAAGAATTGTCCAGCGAATACATTCTGAACTGATGCTGAATAGTAGGGAAACTTTTGGTAATTCCGCCACCAACACGCAATGTAGGGGAATTCGGGTCGGCAAACTGCGGGTTTTCGGCTTCGAGCTGTTGCAGTTCTTTCATTTTTGCATCGAACTCAAAATCGGAAATCGTGGGTTCGTCCAGAATGTAATAACTGTAATTATGCTGATGAAGTTCCTCGCGGAGTTCTTCTATTTTCTGCTGAATGTTTTCGGACATTTTTAAAAATGATTTTAGCAAAAATAATGAAAAGAAGCGGAATGTTTTTTAGAAAAGAAAGTGAAATGGTTGTTTCGTGAAAATGTTTTGATTTGTTGGTTTCGGGAAGTTTCGTAAATTTGTTTATTGGCAGAAGAGTTTAAAAACAAACTTTACAAAATGAAAAAACAAATTTTATCTCTACTATTATTCTGTTCGATAGCAATATTTGGGCAAAATGAATTAAAAAAAGAACAAATTGATTATTATTTTACCTATCAAGATTTCATAAATAACACACCTAATAATCCTGAAAAAGCAGTAATTACAATAAAAGAAAAATATCCTAATTCTTTTACTTATAACCAAATACTTTCTGAATCAACTAATAAAAAACTTAAGAAAGGTTATACAATATGGGGAATTAAATATAATGGTGAATTGTATCATAATTTATTATTAACAAATTATGAGATAGCCCAAGACCACGCATTTGGAAAATTTATAGTTACGGGTAAAAAGTTTAATATCATCGTTCTTGATGTTAAGAAAGATAAAAAAGCAATTGGACGTAACAGTAATCCTTATGGTGGTGGTTTAGTTGCTGCTGCTTTATACAAACCGAACAATAGTAATTGGAAAGATAAAAGTGGTAATTCTTACAAAGTTTTGTTCTATGATGCAGAGAACCCAGATATGACAGCAACATATAAAGGAAATGTATTTGTGAAATTATTAACTGCAAAAAACGTTGCTGATTTTAATAACAATGACCCTATTATCATTGAAAAACTTAAAAATGATGAATATCACTTAGAGGATATTTTAGAATTTGCAAAAAAACAAAATTAATAGATACTTCTGCTAATATCATATTGGCAAAATGGCAAATTAAGTGCAAAATTCCCTCCGCTGGAGCGAATATCGTATATTCACTTTTACATCTTTAAAATGGATTTATAGCAAATTTAATGAAAACAAGCAAAATAGTTGTAGCGGAAATCCATAATTTCGTGATTTAAAATTTTGAATAATGAAATCCCTTTTTTCCCTTACTGCCTTATTCTGTATGATTCTGATGAATGCCCAAACCAAAATTATCGCTCACAGAGGATTCTGGAAAACCAATCCCGAAACGGCGGAAAACTCCATTAAATCTCTTGAAAACGCCCAAAAGCTGAAACTCTACGGAAGCGAATTCGATGTTCATATGACCAAAGACGGAAAATTAGTCGTGAACCACGATGAACACTACGCAAAAATGGATATTCCACAAACCCGCTACTGCGATTTGAAAAAAGTGAAATTGTCCAACGGCGAAACGATTCCGACTTTAAAACAATACCTGAAACAAGGGAAAAAAGAGGCTTCCGTAAGGCTGATTATCGAACTGAAACCTGCAAAAACTAAAGAACGGGAAAACGAAGTCGTCGCCAAAACACTGAAAATGATTAAGAAAATGAATCTTGAAAATCAGTGCGATTATATCTCGTTCAGCCTGAATATCTGCAAGGAAATCAAACGCCTGAACCCGAAAGCACACGTTCAGTATCTCGAGGGAAATCTTTCTCCTGAGCAGATAAAAGCAGAGGGATTGGACGGATTGGATTACCATTATAGTGTTTTTCAGAAAAATCCCGAATGGATTTCTCAGGCAAAAGCATTAGGACTTTCCACCAACGCGTGGACAGTGAATGATGCAGAGGTTTTCAAAGCACTTTCCGAAGCGGGAATCGATATGATTACGACAAATGTTCCGGATGTTTTTGTGGAAATTCAGAAGCCCGCACTTCGTTAATATTTTTCCTGTTACCTGCAACCGCAAAAAAAATGCAGTCAGATGTAACAATTCAGTAATCTGAATTGTTATACTTTGGATAAGCATATTTATGAACAAAACAAAAAAATTACATTTAAGCATCTTAAAATTCACCACGTTTTTAATCTTGTTGTTCAGCAACACTGTTTTTGCTCAGCAAAACAATTTGAAAATAAAAGGAAACCTGTTCAATTCCAAAGAAGAAAAAATAGAAAATGCAGAGGTCTATTTGTATAATAATCTGAATGAAATTGTTAAAACAACGATTGCTCAAAATGGTTATTTTGAATTCTCTGATTTAGCACCTCAGCAATATTATTTGCAGATCGTGAATGAATATTCTGATGAAAAAGAACCTGTTTTTCAGCTTTCCGGGGACAAGTATTTTAAAATAGTTCTGAAAGAAAAAGTGTCTGCAATTCAGGAAGTGCAACTCAAAGGCAGGAGAAAAACATTTCAGGTTCAAAACGGAAACATCAGTATTGACGTTGCAAATTCTCAACTGAATAAAGTAGCGACTTCAACAGATTTGCTGTCAAAATTGCCTTTTGTTACTTTGGATGCAAACGGAGAAGGCGTGTCTATGGTTGGAAAAGGTACTCCGCTTTTATACATTGATAATCAGAGGGTTGATTTCAGCACATTGACTTCGCTTTCCATTGATGATATAAAATCTGTGGAAATCATCAGGAATCCGTCCGCAAAATATGAAGCGGAAGGAAAAGCGGTAATTAAAGTGGTTTTGAAAAACAGCAAAAAAGAAGGATACAAAATTACATTTAACGAAACCGCGGTATTTAACAAGCGTTTCAGCAATAATTTTTCCGTCAGTTTTCAACAGAAAAAAAACAAAACCGAATGGAAGTTAAACACAGCATACAACCAGATTCAGCATTGGGAAAGCAACGGATTTGACTATTCTGTTCCGAGTAAAAATATCAAATCGGATTATATTATAAAATCCGTCACAAACCGCCCTCAAATTATTTTGGGAACCAGTTTATATCAGGACCTGAATGACGGCGATTATTTAACGTTTGCCATTAATGCAAATTTAAGACCCGACAAAGGAGATAATAATACGGTAACCCATTACGAAGAAAATAGTTTGAAAAAACAGATATTAACCCTCAATCATCAGGACAGAAAGCGAGCCACCATTAATTCCGTTTTCAATTACAATAAGCAATTAAAATCTATTGATGCCAATATTTTTGCAGGGTTGCAATTCACCCGCGAAAGCAATAATGTCGATTTTGATTTTTATAATAATATCGATAACGCGGGATATATTTTCAATCAGTTCAGGAAACAAAGGTATTCTGTAAATGCTTTTTCGGGAAGAATTGACGTAGAGAAAAAATTAAAAAAAGATTACGAATTGGATTTTGGAGCAAGTTTTGTAAAAGCGGAAGCCATAACCAATAATTTTACGGATTTCAAAAACCTTACTCCTTCGGAATATTTCAAATATCTTTTTAATGAAGAAAATTGGGCATCTTATGCCGAATTTTCGGGCGAAAAAGAAAAATTTGGTTTCAAGGGCGGACTCAGAATGGAAGCAACTTCTGCCAATGGTTTTAATCAAATATTGAACGAGACCAATATCAAAAGAAATTATGTGGATTGGTTTCCGAGTGCGGAACTATCTTTCAAACAAAACAAAGACTACGTTTATTCTTTAAATTTTAACCGGAGTATTTCCAGACCAAGTTATGGAGATTTGGCTTCGGGAGGTTTATACAGCAGTCCGTATGTAGAATATGAAGGAAATCCCAATCTCCTGCCAACATATACCAATACAATTTCCGCAAATGCAAATCTTAAAAAATGGGCTTTAAACGCTTCCGTTTATCAAAGTAAAAATCCTATGGGTTTTAGTCTTTTGTATGATGAAAATAAAAATATTTCAAAATTTACGACCTTAAATTTTGAAAAGGAAACCGGAGCAAGTTTAGGATTGGATGTTCCTTTTGAATATAAATTTTTAACCTCTCAAAACAGTTTATCTGTCAATTATTCCAAAACGGAAGATTCGCTTGCAGTGGTCAATAAACCTACACCATATCTTTATTTTTATACCAGCAATACTGTAAAATTAGGAAAGGGATTTAATTTTCTTTTAGACGGCTATTGGATAACCAAGAGAACTCAGGGACTTTATGAGTATAATGAAATGCTGATTGCAAATTTGGGTTTAACAAAATCCATTTCAAATTTCGATTTTACATTGCGGTATAACGATATTTTTAAGCAGAACAATTTTGTTCAGAAACTGGCTTATGACAAAATTATTACCAAGGGAAGTTTTTACGGAAATACTCCTGCTTTTTCCTTAGGAATTAAATATAATTTCGGAAAAGTTTCCAATTCTGAATATAAGGAGAAACAAATAAATGAAACAACGGACAGGATGTAGATTCAAAAAAAAACGGCTGCATCCAAAAGTTATGAAAATTAAAAAGAAAGAATTTCCTCAATCTTCTGCGTTACTTTTTCCGCATTAGGAAGCATCTGTTTTTCTGATTCAATATTAATAGGAACTGCCGGAAGATTCAGAGAACCCATTGCTTCAACCGGAGCATCGAGATATTTGAAGCAATTTTTGGAAATACGATGTGCAAGCGCTTCTGCAAAGGAGTTGTTAAGCTGCTCTTCCGTAAGAACCAGACATTTTCCGTGAAGCTTTACTCTTTCAAAAATCAATTCTTCATCCAATGGATACAAAGTTCTCAGGTCAATTACTTCTACCCTGTTTCCGAATTTTTTAGCGGCTTCTGTTGCCCAGTAAACGCCCATGCCGTAAGTGATGACCACCAAAGTTCGTCCTTTTTCGGTTTCGGATTTATCTGCATTTTTCACAATATTAGCTTTTCCGAAAGGTAAAATATAATCTTCGGCAGGTTCTATGGTTTTCGCGTCTTCCGTTCCGGGAACTTTGCTCCAGTACAAACCTTTATGTTCCAGCATTATGCAAGGATTCGGGTCATAATATGCAGCTTTCAGCAAGCCTTTGAAATCCGCAGCATTGCTCGGATATGCGATTTTAATTCCTTTGATGATGGTTAAAAAACTTTCAACACTTCCGCTGTGATACGGACCGCCACCTCCGTAAGCGCCGATCGGAACACGAATAATATTGGAAACCGGAAATTTTCCCCGGCTTAAATAGCAGGATTTTGAAATTTCCGTAACCAGCTGATTGATTCCCGGAAAAATGTAATCGGCAAACTGAACTTCGACAATCGGCTTCAAACCGACAGCGCTCATTCCGAGCGTAGAACCGATAATGTACGCTTCCTGGATCGCGGTATTGAAAACCCTTTTGTTCCCGAATTTTTTTCCTAAAGTAACAGTCTCACGAAAAACTCCGCCAATTCTTTCACCAACATCCTGACCGTATAAAACCGCTTCCGGATGTTTGTACATCAACTCCTGAATCGCGTGAATGGCAGCATCTACCATTACTATTTTTTCTTTGGTATCGTTCGGAACACGAGTGCCGGATTCTTCTGTAATTGGTGTCGGAGCAAAAATATGTTCCGAAACTTCTTCGGGTAAAGGTTCTTCCGCATTTTTGGCTTTCTCAAAAGCTTCTTCCGCTTCGAGCCTTGCTCTTTTGGTGATCTGCTTTAAAGTTTCTTCATCAAAACCTTCTTCCAAAAGCTGATTTCGTAAAATAATTCCGGGATCTTTTGAACGGTGCTTTTCCAGATCGGCTTCATCACGGTAAAATTCACGACGAACTCCGGAAGTGTGATGCCCGATCAGAACGGTTTTTGCACAAACTAAAATCGGCTTTCTTTCATTCCGTACAAAATCGAATGCTTTTTGCATCGCTTCAAAACTTTCAATAAAATCAGTTCCGTCGACTCTCATTCTGTTCAGCCCGACAAATCCTGCTGCAAAATCGTAAGCATCGGAAGTTCTGGCTTCTTCTTTGGTAACGGAAATTCCCCATTCATTATCCTGAACCAGAAAAATAATCGGAAGCTGATGAAGTGCCGCAAATTGAAATGCTTCGGAAACTTCGCCTTCCGTAACGGAATTATCGCCTAAACTACAAACGATAACTGGATTTTCATCAAAATTTTTAAGATCAAATTCCTGAATATATTTTATACCTTGTGCAACACCTGTTGTAGGAATTGCCTGCATTCCTGTTGCTGAGCTTTGATGAATGATTTTCGGTTTGTTTTCATCCAAGCTTGACGGATGAGAATAATAAGAGCGACCGCCGGAAAATCCATCATCAGCTTTTGCCAATAATTGCAGCATCAATTCATAAGGTTCAAAACCGATTCCCAAAAGCAGGCTCTCGTCACGGTAATACGGCGAAACCCAATCTTCTTTTTTCAAATGATAAGCTGTTGCCAACTGAATCGCTTCGTGACCGCGAGAAGTGCTGTGAACGTATTTTGTGATAGTTCTGTTCTCTTCGTAAATATCCGCCATTGCTTTGGCGAGCATCATCTGATGAAATGCTTTGAGAAGAATATCTTTAGAAATAGTATGTATAACCGTTTTTTCCATAGCTACCAAATATACTAATTCTCTTTTAAAATCCGCCGGAAACAAAAAAAGCTGCATAAGCAGCTTTTAATCAATATTTTATACCAATTATTCTTTAATTACTTTTTTGGAAATTTTTCCTTTTTCGGTAACGATATTAAAGATATATGTTCCGTTTGGCAATTTGGAAAGATCAATGGTTTGATAAGATTTTGCATCAATGGAAAGCACCTGTTTTCCGGACATATCGAAAACAGAAATATTTTTTGCTCCTTCGGGAATCAGAACATTCACAATATCCTTTGTTTTTGTAGGATATACGGAAACGGATTTCAGAGCATCATCCGAAACTGCCAGTGTTTCTGTTTTATAACCTGTAATAATCAACGCATAATCCTGATTTGCCACCATATTTTCATCATTTATCAAAATTCCTTTATTGAAAACTTCAATTCTGTAAATTCTTCCATCGACCGGATTATCAAGAACCACCTGCTCTACATTATCCACCAAATTATCACCTTTGGTTGCATTTGCCATCGGATCGGAAACATCCAGTTTCCACGGATAATAAACGGTGTTGTTGGAAGTATCAATAATTCTGAGATCGAGATCGTTAATCAGCTTTGAAGAATGATTATTCTGCAAATCATAATCCGTCGTAAATGGAATTCCGGCAGGATCTATCCACGAAATCGTTGCTTTCAGTGGAATTCCCTGCTCTCCTTTTACCTCTTTTGTATAAACCACTCCGGAAGAAAGTGAGTTTCTTTCAAAAACTGCTCTGCCGGCTTTTTTATCTATCACTAATTGAGCAGCTTTAGTGGCATCCACAAAACCCCAGCCAAACCAAACATCCGGTCCCGGATTTCCGGCTTCATTCGCAGTATGAGTAAGTAATGCTTTCATTTCATCCGCTTTGTAAGTGAATGAAGAATTTCCGGTAATATTTCTCGTAACTTCTGTAACAGCACCTGCAACTCCTGAAACAATAGGCGCAGCGTAAGAAGTTCCGTTTCCTGTCGCATAGGAATTGTAAGTGGTAGCATTGGTATAATGTGCTATATAATGATTTGAGCCAACCGCAGAAAGATCGGGTTTCACTGCTCCGTCTCTTCTCGGACCGGCACTGCTGTAAGACGCTTTCACAACATCTGCTGGTGAAATATAAATATTATTAGGAGTTGTAAGCTGGTCTGTTGCGCCAACACCAATTACATTTTTTGCTAAAGATCCCCAACCGATACAATAATATCCGTTGCTGCAATTGGCAGGCGGAATTACGTCACCTGCTTCAAAAGGAACATATTTATTCTGATTACCGCTCCATTTGAATTTTGCATCTGATGTGCCCGGACCGATTCCGTAATAGTTTCCGGTGGATTTTATAACAATCTGGTTCGGATTATCATATACAATCGCATCGAAATTCGCATCCTGTGTATTATAGCTTCCGGAATACGTATCCTCTGCATTCAGTTCGTAATTGGCAACCCAGTAATATCCGACCTGAGGATATGTGGAATTGGTATTTCCTGCTGTAATTCTTACCCAACCGAGATTGATTCCGTAAGAATGATTGGAAATATTTGCATTAGTGGCATTTGCGAGCTTTTGGTAATTCGTTCCGCCTGCTGTTTGGGAAAAGGTATAATTATCAAATTTTACTTTTGTTAAAACACCTCTCGCTGCACCTGTTCCATACGTTCCGGAATTTCCGATTCCGATCGCTCCGATAATTCCTGCAACATTCGTAGGGTGATAAGCATAGGACATCGCTCCGTTTTCTTTATCAAAAATCCGTTGTTCAGTGATGACACCATTCACTGCTCCGAATTCGTTATGCTTATCAAAAATTTTTCCACCATCCATTATCAGAATATTCATCTCATCGCCTTGTATTGGTGTATTGTTCAGTCCGGAAAGACTTCCGTCCTGCAAAGCCACTACGTTCGCGCTTCGGTTGGCTCTGGTATCATCCGTTTCCATAAAAACGGGAATTTCACCTGCGAAACCTGCAAGTCTGCTTTTTTCATCGGCAACTTTGGGAGTAATTTGTACGTTATTTTTTACCAGAATCTGATCAAATTTATTTTGATTATTCTGGTTCTGAATCTCGAATTTATTGGTCAGTTTTCCGGTTTTCTGTCCTGATGCCAGAAAAGGGATTCCTGCTCCAAGTAAAAAAAGTAATATCTTTTTCATATTATCAGTGTTAAAAAATATATGCAAAAGTAAATAAATATATGAAACAAAAATTTTCCAAAGCAATGTTTTTTGTATTCCGGTTTAAAAAAATATTTTTACTAATTTGCTTATTCTCAATTTTTTTAACTAAATTTGCACACCAAAATTTATAAATAATACAGGAAATGACAAAGGCAGAATTGGTAAATACAATTTCAAACAAATTGGGAACCGAAAAAAATGAAACTCAGAAAGTTGTGGAAGCTTTTATGCAGGAAATCAGAACTTCTATGTATAACGGCGATAATGTATATTTAAGAGGTTTCGGATCCTTCATCATCAAAACCAGAGCAGCAAAAACGGGAAGAAATATCTCCAAAAACACTGCGATTGAGATTCCGGCTCACAATATCCCGGCTTTCAAGCCATCCAAATCTTTTGTTGAAAAAGTAAAAACCAAAGTTGCCGTAAAATAATTCCGGCAGCCACAAAAACTGAATATTAACAAGTAAAAAAAATTATAAATTATGCCAAGCGGAAAGAAAAGAAAAAGACACAAGGTAGCGACTCACAAGAGAAAGAAAAGAAGAAGAGCGAACAGACATAAGAAAAAATAATTTTTTTCTAAAATCATAAAAAATATAGTTGATGATTTTGCTGAAATTTCATTAACTATATTTTTGTTTCCGGATATGGCTTCCGGAACGTAATATTAACCTTTAAATAAATGAGCAATGAAGAAAGAACTCATAGTTTCTTATGAAGATGAGCGCACGAAAATTGCGCTGCTCGAAGACGGAAGGCTTTTTGAGCTTCACGAAGAGGAAGACAAAAAGCAGTTCGTGGTAGGAGATTTATTTTTAGGAAAAGTAAAAAAACTGGCTCCGAATCTTAATTCGGCTTTCGTAAACATCGGGTATGAAAAAGATGCGTTCCTGCATTATCAGGATCTCGGTCCCGATTTTCTGAGTTACAAGAAATTCATTAAAGACACTTTTTCAAAACAACAGCAGACTTCCGGACTCAAAAATTTTGAAATCCAGAAAGAGATCGACAAGCACGGAACAGTGGACAAAATTCTCGCAAAAGAAGATGTTGTCCTGATCCAGATCACCAAAGAACCCATTTCTACAAAAGGACCGAGAATTTCCACGCAAATCTCTCTTACAGGGCGTTTTCTCGTACTTATCCCTTTTGACAATAAAGTTTCGATTTCAAAAAAAATTAAAACTTCCGAAGAAAAAGAACGTCTCCGTACTTTGATTGAAAGTATTAAGCCCGAAGGTTTCGGTGTAATTATCAGAACCGTTGCGGAAGGAAAAAAAGTGGCGGAACTGCATAATGATATGAATTCCCTGATTCAGAAATGGGAAAATACTTTCAAAAATATTCAAAAGAATAAAGTTCCGAGCAAAGTATTGAGTGAAGACGATAAAGCTTCGGCAATTCTTCGGGACAAATTCAATCAGGATTTTGTAAGCATCATTTGCGACGACGAACAAATGGTTTCCGAAATGAAGGATTATCTGGAAGTGATCGCTCCGGAACGCAAAAACATCGTTCAGTTCTACGATTCTCATATTCCGCTGATGGAATATTACAATGTAGAAAAACAGCTGAAGCAGAGTTTCGGAAAATTCGTAAATATTCCAGGATCCAAAGGCGCTTATCTGGTCATCGAACATACGGAAGCGCTTCACGTTGTGGATGTGAACTCAGGACCGAATATTTCTTCGGCTTCCACCAACAGAGAACACGCGCTGAATGTGAATAAAACTGCCGCAACGGAAATTGCAAGACAGCTCAGGCTTCGTGATATGGGCGGAATTATTGTTGTGGATTTTATTGATATGACCAATTCCGAACACCGCAGAATTCTGTATGAACATCTGAAATCGGAAATGAGCCGTGACAAGGCAAAACACAAAATTCTGCCTCCGAGCAAATTCGGACTGATACAAATCACGAGGCAGCGTGTACGCTCAGAAAAGCAAATCGAAACGAAAGAAGAAAATCCGAATGTGGACGGAGAAATCATAGCACCAATCGTAATCGTGGAAAGAATGGGCGAAGCGATCCGAAACATTATCCAAAAAGAAAAAGGAAAACTGTACTTGCACGTTCACCCGTTTGTGGAAGCCTACCTTACGAAAGGCATCAGCAGCATTCAGATGAAATGGTTTATCAAATACAAAAAATGGGTAACCATTGTTCCGAGAGACAGTTTCAAATATCTGGAATACAGGCTTTATAATTCCAAAAAAGAGGAATTAATGAGCTATTCCAACTAAAAAAGCCAAATTTTTACTTTTCATAAAAATGATAAGCTCCCGGAAGATCCGGGAGTTTTTTTGATTAAAATTTAGTCATATTTGCTTTGTCATTCTGAATGCAGCCAAGCGGAATGAAGAATCTCTTGATTGCCGGAGATTCTTCCTTCGTCAGAATGACAAAGAAACTGTTTAATTTCAATATTAGGATTTAAAACAGGTATTCAAAAAAACTTTAACTTTCATTTAAAACAAAATCCCTTTCTTTTTCCGTATTTTTGAGGAATGGAAATGTTTGGTAAAGATTTACTCCGGAAAATAAAAAATGCGGATCTTCACGGCGAAAACGCTCACGGAATTTATTCGCCGCCATATCGTCCTCTGTTTACCTACAACGAAATTCTTACAAAAAATCCGAAATTCGCGGCTGTAAATATTTTGCTTTATCTGAAAGATAACGAATGGTTTTTTCCATTAATGGTTCGCAGCAAAAATGAGCACGATCGTCACAGCGGGCAAATTTCACTTCCCGGCGGAAAACGCGAAGATTCCGATCTGGATTTTGCGAAGACTGCTGTTCGCGAAACGCACGAAGAAATGGGAATTGATGAGCATTATGTGAGAATTATCCGTGAAATTTCACCCATTTACATTCCGCCGAGCAATTTTTATGTTCACGCATTTGTGTCTTACACCAAAAAAAATCCGGTTTTCCAATTGCAGGAAGCAGAAGCAGTGGAACTGATCGAATTTCCCATCGCCTCACTCCTATCACTTCCGGAAAAGCCCGAACTGATGATAATGCCGGCAAGCAGAGGTGTGGAAGTTCCCGTAATTAATTTTAATAATTACATAATTTGGGGCGCAACTTCTATGATTTTATGCGAATTTAGCTACCTGCTGAAAAATTTGTAATTTTGCCGATTAATGTAAACCTAAAAATGGCGAAGAAGAATATTTTCACGGATGCTTTCGGGACACCTTATTTTTTAAAAAGATTAATCATCTTTATTCTGGGAATGGTTTCTTACAGAAGGTTCAACGGTTTCAATAAACTGAAAATATCAGGAAGCGAAAACCTTGTAAATCTCCCCGATTCCAATGTGCTTTTTGTTTCCAATCACCAAACGTATTTTGCGGATGTTGCAGCGATGTATCACGCTTTCTGCTCCGTGAACAACGGCTATTTGAATTCCATAAAGAATCCTGTATATCTGTTAAATCCTAAAGTTGATTTTTATTATGTAGCTGCGGAAGAAACGATGAATAAAGGTTTTCTGACCAAAATTTTCAAAATCGCAGGTGCTGTTACCGTAAAAAGAACGTGGAGAGCCGAAGGGAAAAACGTGAACAGAATGGTGGATTTGTCCGAAGTGGAAAATATTATGAAAGCGCTTGATAACGGTTGGGTAATCACCTTTCCGCAAGGTACAACCACCGCTTTTGCACAGGGAAGAAAAGGAACGGCGAAATTGGTAAAACAGCAAAGACCGATCGTGGTTCCGATAAAAATAAACGGTTTCCGAAGAGCTTTCGATAAAAAAGGATTAAAAGTAAAAGTAACCGGCGTAAAACCAACTTTAGAGTTTAAAAAACCTTTGGATATCGATTATGATAAAGAATCTGCACAGGATATTCTCGACAAAATTATGACTGCGATAGAGCAAAGCCAGGAATTTAATATTCTTCACGAATATGAGCTGGAACAGAAAAGCAAAAAATCAGAGAACGCATAAATTTTCATCAAAAATTGGGAACAGATTTTTTCGAAAAAATCCAGAATAAAACGCGGATTGTCATTACCGGAAACCGTTACAAAAAAGAGGCTGCCCAGCTTTTTATTCATACCATTGAATTCGTCGGGAACAGCATTGAACATTACACTTCCTTTTCAGAGAAACCCGCAGGAACCGATTTTGTTCTTTTCGAAGCCGAAGATTCAAAACTTCAGAATTATCAGCCGAATATCGCATTAATTACTGAAATCAATAATCTCCTTTTGTACGAAAATTTCCTGAAAACCATTGTTGCCGGCGGAATTGTGATTTATAATGAAGAAGATGAAAATCTTGTTCATCTCATTGAAAATTCCGAAAATTATTTCCGGAAAATTCCTTACAAAACTCCCGATTTTTATAAAAGCAACGGCAAAAATTTCCTCAATACGGATATCGGCGAAATTCCGGTGAATATTTCGGGAGAAAATCTTTCCTATATCGAAGGTGTAAAGCATCTTTCACAGCAATTAGGAATTATGGAGGAAGAATTTTTCGAAGCTTTAATGGGGTTTTAATTTCTGAACAAATTTTCAAAAGATTCCTTTTTTTCTCATTCAAAATAAAATCTTTACCTTTAAGGAAGTAAAAAAGGTAAAAAAATGAGATACACCGAACGCGGAAAAATTCCACAAAAAAGGCATACTGTTTTCAAATCTGAAGAAGGCAATTTCTATTACGAACAGCTTTTCGGAACAGAAGGTTTCCACGGAATTTCGTCGCTGCTTTATCATTTGCACCGTCCTACGCAGATCAAAAAAATCGGGGAAGCGAAAGATGTTTCCCCAAAAGTTGCGATTGAAAAAAACGTAACGCCGCGAAGATTTCAGGGAAAAAATGTAACGCCGGAAAATGATTTTCTGGATAGCCGGAAAATTTTGATGTTCAATAACGATCTGAAAATGGGTTTGGCAAAACCGCTTCAGTCGATGGATTATTTCTACAAAAACGGCGAATGCGACGAACTGTTTTTCGTTCACGAAGGAGAAGGAATCCTGAAAACGATGCTCGGAAATCTCAATTTTTCAAAAGGCGATTATCTGATTATTCCGCGCGGAACGATTTATCAGATGGAGCTGAAATCCGCGAATTCCGTTTTCTTTTTTATTGAAAGCCACTCTCCTATTTATACGCCGAAGCGTTACAGAAACGAATTCGGGCAGCTTCTGGAGCATTCTCCTTTTTGTGAAAGAGATATCCACGCTCCGGAATTTATGGAACCTAAAAATGAAAAAGGTGATTTTTTAATTAAAGTAAAAAAAGAAAACCAGATCACCGATTTCATTTATGCGGCACATCCTTTCGATGTTGTCGGCTGGGACGGATTTTTCTATCCTTTTAAATTCAATATCAAAAATTTTGAGCCTATTACCGGAAGAATTCATCAACCGCCTCCTGTTCATCAGAATTTTGAAGGACATAATTATGTAGTTTGTTCTTTTGTGGCGAGAATGTATGATTATCATCCTGAAGCCATTCCTGCTCCTTACAACCATTCCAATATCGATTCGGATGAAGTTTTATTTTATACGGAAGGCGATTTTATGAGCCGGAATCATATCGATTTAATGGATTTTACGCTTCATCCCGGCGGAATTGTTCACGGTCCGCATCCGGGAGCAATGGAACGCAGCATCGGGAAAAAATTCACCGACGAATATGCGGTAATGGTTGATCCTTTCCGTCCGTTCAGACTTACCGAAGAAGCGATAAAAATTGAAGATCCAACGTATAAAACTTCTTGGCTGGATAATGACGAAAATCAATTGCAAGATAGGTTAATGGAATAAGATTCGAAAGCAGCATAAAAGTTTAGTAAACTGTAGTTCAGGAAAATTTTCATTAAACTGATAACCCTCATTTTTTCTCAGCAAAGAATTGATTAATTTTGAAGAAAACATTTCAATATGATCAACTTTGTAAGTGTAGAAGAAGCCGTCTCTGTAATTAAAAGCGGCGACAGGATTTTCGGGCACGGAAGTGCATGTACTCCGAATTTTTTTTATGACGAATTAGCCAGGCAGTCTTCCCGTTTGAAAGATGTGGAAATGGTTTCCATTACGCAGCAGGGAAATGTGGAAATCGCAAAACCGGAATATAAGGACAGTTTCCGTATCAATTCACTTTTTACTTCCACGCCTGTTCGCGCTGCGGTAAATTCAGAAAACGGAGATTTCGTTCCTATTTTTTTAAGTGAAATTCCTGTTCTTTTCAAAAACGGCCATTTACCGCTTGATGTTGCATTAATTACAGTTTCTCCGCCGGACAATCACGGATACTGCACGCTCGGAACTTCCGTGGATATTGCAAGAAGCGCGATAGATACCGCTAAAAAAATCATCGCCATCGTAAATCCGAAAATGCCCCGAACACACGGTGACGGAATGATCCACATCAACAGGATTCACAAATTCGTATGGAATGAGGATGATTTGCTGACCATTGATTATGGCTCAAAAGTAGGTGATGAAGAAATGCAGATTGGTAAAAATGTAGCGGAACTGATTGATGATGAAGCCACTCTGCAAATGGGAATAGGAACAATTCCCGATGCAGTTCTGAAATGTCTCGGGAATCATAAAAATTTAGGCGTTCATACCGAAATGCTGAGCGACGGAGTTATTGACCTTATTCTGAAAGATGTTGTAAATAATAAATGTAAAGGAACACACCTCAACAGAACCATTACAAGCTTCTGTTTCGGAACACGGAAACTGTATGATTTTGTAGACGATAATCCGTCGATTTCCTTTATGGATGTTCAGCACGTGAATTTTCCTATCAATATTATGAAAAACAAACGGATGCACGCTATTAATTCCGCGATTGAAATTGATTTGACAGGACAGGTTTGCGCGGATTCCATCGGAACGTATCAGTTCAGCGGAATCGGCGGACAAATGGATTTTATGAGAGGAGCAGCGTTGAGCGAAGGCGGAAAACCGATTATGGCAATTTCTTCCAGAACCAAAAAAGGTGTTCCGAGAATCGTGCCGTTCCTGAAACAGGGAGCCGGCGTTGTAACAACCAGAGGACACGTTCATTACGTCTGCACGGAATTCGGAACAGCATATCTTTACGGAAAAAATCTCCGCCAAAGAGCGAAAGCTTTAATTGAAATTTCACATCCCGATGACGGAGAAATGCTGGAACAAGCAGCTTTTGAACGGTTTAAAACATTATAATTATCAAAAAATCCTTAAAGTAAACTTTAAGGATTTTTTTTATAAGCCGTCATTGCGAAGAGCGCAGTGTAATGAAGCTATGAAGCAATCCCGTGTTTCGAATCAACGGATTTCTTCACTTCGCTTGCAATGACGTTGAATATCAGAACAATTCACTACATTTGTTTATTCAATCAAAATTTTTATAAAATGAAGTGGAAAATTTTAGGATTTCTGGTGTGCTCTGTTTTTATTTCGGCACAAAACATCCAGAACAATCCGGGAAGCAATCACGGAAATAAATTCGAGCAGTTGGGAACCATTCTTCCGACTCCCAATGTTTACAGAACTGCTTCCGGAGCGCCCGGAAATCAATATTGGCAGCAACGCGCCGATTACGAAATTTCCGCCTATCTCGATGAAGACAAAAGAAACCTGAAAGGCTCCGAAACCATTACCTATTACAACAATTCTCCCGACGATCTGGATTATTTATGGCTGCAACTCGATGAAAACCAGCAATCTTCCGTAAAAAATGCGGATTATCCGTATTCTTCGACACTTCCCAAAACAGCAGATATTGACCGATTGAGACCAACCGAAATTCCCGTAAAAGACAACGGTTACGGCGTTAATCTGGAAAAAGTAACCGATGCTTCCGGAAATCCTCTAAAATATGTTGTAAACAAAACAATGATGCGGATCGATCTGCCGAAAGTTTTGAAAAAAGGCGAAAAATTTATTTTTAAAATCGACTGGAACTACAACATTCCGAACCGTATGGAACGCGGCGGAAGAGGCGGTTACGAAAATTTTCCGGAAGACGGAAACGACCTTTATACGATGACGCAGTGGTATCCGAGAATGTGCGTGTACAGCGATTTTCACGGATGGCAGAATCATCAGTTTACAGGACGGGGCGAATTTGCGCTTACTTTCGGGAATTTTAAAGTTCAGATGAATGTTCCGGCAGACCACGTTGTCGGCGGAACCGGGGAATGTAAAAACTATTCCGAAGTGCTTAATTCCGCACAATTAGCGAGATACAGACAAGCGGAAAATGCTTCCGAACCTGTGGAAATCGTTACTCTGGACGAAGCAAAAAAAGCCGAAAAATCAAAATCGAAAGAACGTAAGATCTGGAAATTTGAAGCGAATGATGTTCGTGATTTCGCGTGGACATCTTCCAGAAAATTCGTTTGGGACGGAATGCGCGTTACCATTCCGGAAAACAACAACAAAGTAATGGCAATGAGCTTTTACGGAAAAGAAGCCTACGGTTTGTATCGCAAATTTTCCACAAAAGCGGTTGCTCATACCATAAAAACCTATTCGGAATTCACAATTCCTTATCCTTATCCTGTCGCTCAATCTGTGGAAGCAGCCAACGGAATGGAATATCCGATGATTTGCTTCAATTACGGAAGAACTGAAAAAGACGGTACTTATTCCGAAGCGATAAAAAATGGAATGTTAGGTGTGATTATCCACGAAGTCGGGCATAATTTTTTCCCGATGATCATCAATTCCGATGAAAGGCAATGGACGTGGATGGATGAAGGTCTGAACACTTTCGTGGAATATCTTACGGAAGAACGATGGGATAATAAATTTCCGTCAAAACGAGGTCCGGCGTGGACAATCGTGGATTATATGAAACTTCCGAAAGACGAACTGGAACCGATTATGACCAATTCCGAAAATATTGCGAGGTTTGGTCCGAATGCTTACGCAAAACCTGCAACCGGACTCAATATTCTGCGTGAAACCATTATGGGAAGAGAACTTTTCGATAAGGCGTTTAAAACGTATGCAAAACGCTGGGCATTCCGTCATCCCGAACCTGCTGATTTTTTCAGAACGATGGAAGATGCAAGCGGAGAAGATCTGGATTGGTTTTGGAGAGGATGGTTTTACAGCACCGACCCTGTGGATATTTCCATCGAAAAAGTAACCGTTTCCGAACCTGATTTCGATGCCGTTCCGAAAGAAGAGAAAGAAATGAAATATACCGTAGATAAACCTGCTTTAAACGATTTTGAAGATATTTCAAAAATCAGAAACAGGGAAGATAAAAACATTACATTTTACGCAGATACGGATAAAGATGTTCAGGATTTTTATTACCGTTACGACAGAGGTCAGGAAAAAGTGGATACTTCAAAGCAGTATTCATTCAAAACCGATTCTCAGGAAAAGCTTACTGATAAAGACAAATCCGGAAATTCTGCAAAGAAAAATCTCACCGCTTATCAGATCGATTTCGCCAACAAAGGCGGACTCGTAATGCCTATCATTCTGGAATTCACGTTTGAAGACGGCTCTAAACTGAACGACAAAATCAACGTACAGATTTGGAGACAGAACGAGCAGAAAGTTTCCAAAGCTTATACTTTTGATAAAAAATTAAAATCCATCCTGCTCGATCCGATGCGTGAAACTGCAGATATTGATACCTCCAACAATTTCTGGTCGGCTGCTTCCGCAACAGAAGCACCATCGAAATTCTCGGTTTTCAAGCAGAAAAATCAGGCATCGGCAAGAGGAGCATCCAACGGAAAAGTGAATCCGATGCAGGCAGCAGGAAAATAAGTTGAGTGTTTGAATGGTTGGGTTTTTGAGTGGTGGAAAATTAATAATTGAATATCCGCAGTTAGTAATAAGTTAGTTTTTAACAGTATGTTTGTCATTCCGTAGGAATCTCAACACACTGAAAATAAAATAGTTTAGATTCCTACGGAATGACAAAGATTCTGCTGAATTTTAGTTTTATGACAGAAAATAAACATTCATAAATAACTTTAACCATTCAATAAAAACCTATAACTATGAAACGATTATTTTTATTCATCACAACAATTGTGTTGGGGCAATTCGTATTTTCCCAATATCATTATCCTGCTTCTAAAACAATAGAAGTATCCGACACTTATTTCGGAACGACTGTTACTGACCAATACCGCTGGTTAGAAGATATTAAAAATCCGGAAGTTACAGCCTGGTTCAAAGCACAGGCAGATTACACCAACTCCGAGCTGGCAAAAATTCCCGGTCAGGACAAACTGATTCAGGAACTGAAAAACTATGATGCGATGCGTTCCGTTTCCTACAGACCTGTTGGAAAAGCCGGCGGTAAATATTTTTACAGAAAAAGAGTACCAGGCGAACAAATTGCAAAATTGTATTACAGGCAGGGCGAAAACGGAAAAGAAATCCTGCTTTTCGATCCGCAGAAATTTGTAGAGGGAAAAACGTATGATTACGATCCAAGCATTAGCGACAACGGAAGTAAAATCGCAATGAATCTGAGTGAAGCAGGAAGTGAAATCGGAGATATTCACATTTTGGATGTCACCACAGGAAAATTTTTACCGGATGTTATTCCGCATAGTTCCGGGCGTTTTGCAGAGGGGAGCAATACTGATTTGCACTATCAGCAAGCCAAAGGTTACGATGTTCACGATCCGGAACAGATTTTAAATATGCCTTTCAAACTGCATATTCTCGGAACACCTGTTGAAAAAGATATCGTACTTGTAAGCTCAAAAAATAATCCCGGGCTGAATATTTTACCGCAGGATATTCCGGCGATTACGGTATTTAAAAATTCGCCTTATATGATTTTTGGAAAATATACCGTAGAAAACAACCAGACTTTGTATTATGCAAAAAAACCCGAACTGAAATCAGGAAAAATCAACTGGAAACCTTTGACAACCAAACAAGATGAAGTCCGGCAGTATTTTGTGAAAGGAACGGATATTTATTTCCTGACCACCAAAGGAAATCCGAAATTCAAAATCATCAAAACTTCTTTTGACAATCCCGATTTAAAAAACGCAAAAACCATTGCAGAAGGAAATGATGAATGGCAGCTTTCTCCCGATGCTTTTACAGAAACCAAAGATTATTTAATCTTTAATAAAACAAAAAACGAGCTGGTTTCAAAAACGTATCAGTATGAATACAAAACAGGAAAAATTTCCGAAATCAAAGTTCCGCTAAAAGGTGATATTGCTGCAATGAGCTGGTCAAAAGAAGGTAACGAAGTGATTCTGGTAAATTTAGGCTGGACAACTCCTCTTAATATTTACAATTATGATGTGGCAACCCGGAAATTTTCTGACGGAATTTTGCACATCACCTACAGCTATCCTAATTTAGAAAACATTGTTTATGAAGAAGTTGAAGTTCCTTCCTGGGACGGGACACTTGTTCCGCTGAGCATTGTTTACGACAAAACCAAGCTGAAAAAAGACGGCAGCAATATCGCTTTTATGGAAGGTTACGGCGCTTACGGAATGAATGCTTACGCTCCGTATTTTAGCGCCAACGGATTGCCTTTACTCAGTCGCGGAGTTGTATTGGCTTTTGCACACATCAGAGGCGGCGGCGAAAAAGGCAACGAATGGTATCTCGCAGGAAAAAAGACAACCAAACCAAATACCTGGAAAGATTTTAACGCTTGTGCGGAATGGCTCATTAAAAACAAATACACTTCTCCCGATAAATTTGGAGTTTCAGGTGCAAGTGCAGGCGGAATTTTAATCGGAAGAGCAATAACCGAACGCCCTGATTTATACAAAGTTGCCATTCCGAAAGTAGGCTGCCTAAATGCTGTACGAATGGAATTTTCTCCAAACGGTCCCGTAAATACTCCGGAATTCGGAACGGTTACAATCGAAGAAGAATTTAAGGCTTTGTTGGAAATGGACGCTTTTCATCACATAAAAAAAGGTGTAAAATATCCTGCTCAACTGATTACCACAGGTTTCAATGATCCAAGAGTTGACAGCTTTATTCCTGCAAAATTTGCCGCAAAAATGCAGAATGAAAACAGCTCGCAAAATCCGGTTTTCCTGTATGTTGACTATAATGCAGGACATTTTGGCGGCAGTACAATGGACGAATATTATGGGCAAATGGCAAAAGAATATGCTTTTTTACTTTGGCAGTGCGGCGATCCGGAATTTCAGGAGTAAAAGAAAAAAAACAATAGACGATATTTAAAGTATTGTTAAGCTAAAGCTTAGCAATACTTTTTTTCTGCCAAAATTTCACATCAAAAAATGAAAATCTGCCAAAATTTAGCCAAGAGCCAAGAGCCAAGAGCTAAGAGCCAAGATTGGCACAAAGTTGGAGAAAACAGAGGCAGAATAACAATTAAAAATTATAGTAATATGTCAGTAAACTTTAAACCATTAGCAGACAGAGTTTTGGTAGAACCGGCTCCTGCAGAAACGAAAACCGCTTCAGGAATCATTATTCCGGATACGGCAAAGGAAAAACCACAGGAAGGAACTGTAATAGCCGTTGGTAACGGAAAAAAAGACGAACCTCTTACGGTAAAAGCAGGCGACAAAGTGCTTTACGGCAAATATTCCGGAACAGAACTGAAACTGGACGGAAAAGATTATCTTATCGTAAAGGAATCTGATTTATTGGGAATTATCGGATAGCATTCAGCTATCAGCTGTCCGCAATCAGCTTATGATTGCCGGAGTTTTTATTTAATATAGTTTCATTAAAAAAATGCTGAAAGCAGAAAGCCGACAGCAGAAAGCAAAAAATAACATTATGGCAAAAGAAATAAAATTCGACATTGAATCAAGAGATGCCCTGAAAAGAGGGGTTGATGCATTGGCAAATGCAGTAAAAGTAACATTAGGTCCGAAAGGAAGAAACGTGGTTATCGAAAAATCTTTCGGTGCACCGCACGTTACCAAAGACGGAGTTTCCGTAGCAAAGGAAATCGAACTGGAGGACAGAGTAGAAAATATGGGAGCACAAATGGTAAAAGAAGTGGCTTCCAAAACCAACGACATCGCAGGTGACGGAACAACTACCGCAACTGTTTTGGCTCAGGCTATCGTAAGAGAAGGTCTGAAAAACGTAGCGGCAGGCGCAAACCCAATGGATTTGAAAAGAGGAATCGAAAAAGCGGTTTCCAATGTTGTTGAAAATTTAAAATCCCAATCTCAGACTGTTGGAGATAACAACGATAAAATCAAACAAGTAGCTTCTGTTTCTGCCAACAACGATGAAACCATTGGTTCATTAATCGCAGAAGCATTCGGGAAAGTTGGAAAAGAAGGTGTAATCACTGTTGAAGAAGCAAAAGGAATCGACACAACTGTTGATGTTGTGGAAGGGATGCAGTTCGACAGAGGGTATCAGTCGCCTTATTTCGTAACAAATCCTGAAAAAATGGTAGCGGAACTGGACAATCCTTACATTCTTTTGGTAGAGAAAAAAATCTCTTCAATGAAGGAATTGCTTCCTGTTCTTGAACCGGTTGCACAAGGCGGAAAATCCCTTTTAATCATTTCTGAGGAAGTGGAAGGCGAAGCACTGGCAACTTTGGTTGTAAACAAATTGAGAGGTTCTCTGAAAATCGCTGCCGTAAAAGCACCGGGATTCGGGGACAGAAGAAAAGCAATGCTGGAAGATATCGCAATTTTGACAGGCGGACAGGTCATTTCTGAAGAACAAGGTTTCACAATGGAGAACATTACTTTGGATATGCTTGGAACTGCCGAAAAAGTATCTATCGACAAAGACAATACAACGATTGTAAACGGAGGCGGCGATGAAGCAAAAATCAAAGGAAGAGTCGCACAAATCAAAGCACAAATGGAAACCACAACTTCCGATTACGACAGAGAAAAACTGCAGGAAAGACTCGCGAAATTGGCAGGAGGAGTTGCCGTTCTTTACGTCGGTGCCGCTTCCGAAGTGGAAATGAAAGAGAAAAAAGACCGTGTTGATGATGCGCTTCACGCAACAAGAGCCGCTGTTGAAGAAGGAATTGTAGCAGGAGGAGGTGTTGCTTTGGTAAGAGCAATTGCCTCTCTGGATAATGTTTCCGGAGCAAATCAGGACGAAAATACCGGTATCAAAATCGTGAAAAGAGCGATTGAAGAACCGCTGAGACAAATCGTTGCCAACGCAGGCGGAGAAGGTTCCGTAATCGTAGCAAAAGTAGCGGAAGGAAAAGGAGATTTTGGTTACAACGCAAAATCCGACGAATATGTGAATATGCTTGAAGCCGGAATTATCGACCCGACAAAAGTAACGAGAGTTGCTCTTGAAAACGCAGCATCTGTTGCAGGAATGTTACTGACCACTGAATGTGTCATCACAGAAGTGAAAAAAGACGAGCCTGCAATGCCAATGGGCGGCGGAATGCCGGGAATGATGTAGGAAAAAGCAGGAAGTCGGAAGTCAGAAGATGGAAGACTTAGCAAAATATTTCAAAATCCGTTCAGAGTTTTTCCGGGCGGATTTTTATTTTTCAGAAAGTTTAAAAATGTTTATCAGACGGAGCATTTGGCTGCACATTGGGATTGGTCAAAAAAAAGCCGATGATTGTGAATTATTTTTTAACTCCAAAAATACATCCTCATCACCGCAAAACAAACCAAAAAACTTCTGGAAAAGCACAAAGTTCTCCTGCTGAATCTTTTAAGATGAATCCTGATATCCAGGTTTTTTCTTTCTATGCGGTTGGTGCAGTACCTTTTTACGGAATGCAGATGTTCCGGAATCAGATAACGGTAATTTTTGAGCTTATCCGTAAAGATCTTTTGGGCTTTTGCGTTCAGCAGCGTTTTGATGACGGAATGTAGCGTTCTGTTATTTCTCCTTCCGATATAGAAACCTGCAACCTGTCCTGTTTCCCTGCTTACGGCATAAACCAGCCACATCGGGTTTTTCTTTTTCCGGATGAAAAACCGCAGCTCGTCCAGCTCATACGTTTGATGATAAGGAATTGCAGGTTTGGGAATATTGGCAGCTATTGCAAGAATTCTTTTGAGTAAGGTAGTGACAGAAATTTTTAGTATTCTTGCGGTGGAACGGATGCCTAATCCTTCTTTGGTGAATTCGATAATTTTATGGTTAATATTTTGTTTATAGGCATTGTAAGTATAGGATAAAACACTGGTTTTCTTACAATTTTTGCATTGGTATCTTTGTTTTCCGTCTTTTGTTCTGCCATACTTTATAAATTCTGTATTCTTACCAACACATTTGGAGCACGAGTATATTTTTAATTGCATAAGTGTTTGTTTTTCCCTTTAAAAATAGCAAGTGCAGGATAATCCCTGCACTTTTTTATATGAATTATTTGTTTTTTGTTTTCTGTAAATCCGATGGTTAAAGCAAACCAACACAAGTGGAACATTACCGAATCTGCTGCGGATTTATTTTTTATTGATTATCAGTTATTTATACTTTAAAAATAGCTCTATCACTAAATTTGGAGCATTACCCAAGTTTGGAGAATTACCTAATTATGCAATACCATTTACATACAAGTCAAAAAATTTTTTTTCTTTGAGATTTATTTTAACCTGCCAAAAATAGCTACAACCATCTGTATTTAAAATAATATCTTTTTCCCAATTAGCTGGACAATCCTTTTTCCATATAAAATTTATCCATATTATCCTATTTCCATCAGAATCAATATAACCTACATATTGACGATTATATTTATTAAGATTTTTAGATATTTTAGGACATTTTTTACCAAAATTTGCTTTTGCTTGTTTTTCTTGTGGAATTAATTTTGATACAAGATTTTCTACTTGTTCAATTTCTTGCCTAGTTGGTGTAAATCTACTTTTTATACCGCCTATAAAAGTAATCTCTTTAGAGGCGCTAAATACATTCCCTTTAAAACATTTAAAATCTATTAAATAATTAGTGTCAGGATTTTTATTCACAAAAAGGGAACTAAATAATAATGTTATAGTTAATATAAATTTCATAATCTATGGAGTAAATATTGTTGGTATTATAGTAGGGATAACGATTGGTGTAGCAGTAGAAACAACTGGCATTCTAATTGGAGTGGGACTACCATAATAGAACCCCCGATGTCGCGGATTTGTAATCCGTGACCATTCTACTTTCCAAATCCTATAATTGTCATATACAAAAATAATTTCAACAGCTATAATTTCATCTTTTATCTTATTACCGTCACGGATTACAAATCCGCGACATCGGGGTAGCCTATTTTAAATTCTCTGTTGCTCTTGTTACCCAAATATTATTTTAATCTCTATATTTTTCCTTGATTTTAATTTTTATTATATTGGTTATCAATTATTTATTTCTTCATCAACATATCTGAAACACTACCATTGATTGCAGTTTTGATATCCCAATTCCTAAGATTTATTGCATTTGATAAAAGTTCACCTGTGAAAAAAGTATAATCTTTGAAGCGTTGCTGCTGCTCTTTCGTTAAATATTGATAAATAGATTCGTCAGTACATAATTTTAGAAACATTTGATATTCTGTGTTAGTTTCTAAAGGATAAAAATAATATAAATAAATATCAGATTGTTCGTTAATTTTATGAAAATTAATGCTCGTTTTGTAAGAAATCTTTTGCTGAGGTTGAAGAGTTACCAAATGAGTATATAAATAATGATTAATTTTTATCCATTCAATATCTTTATCGTTTAACTGATTCTTTTTTTTCCATGATTTTAATATTCTTTTCTGTTCTTTTTTGTATTTTTTATCACTTTTTGAGAATATATCGTGCTGCTTGATTAAAGTTCCTTTATCTGCTGACATTGCATCAACAAATGAATTATCATTATTCATAATCATCGGGACAAATCCTAAATCAGGATAATTTCTTATTAAATCAAATTCTGTACATGGATTATCTCTAAAATAGGTTTTAAAGCCTACTGTATCAATAGGTATAACATAAGTTTCAGAGCTATTATTTGAAATTGTAATTTCTAAACCAACTCCATTTTCAATTTTCTCTAATTTCTCTATTGAAAGCGATACATAGGTTTGAGAATGTAGTGAAGCACAAACTCCGGTAATCAATAAAAACCAAACTTTACATAATTTTTTCATAGTTCTTTAACATTATGGATTAATGGCAGCTGTATTTAATCTGCTCAAATTATTATATACTTTATTTACCGCTTCTACTGGATATTGGGGTTCATAATATGTTTTCAAAATAGCAGATACATTTATATTATCTCTTCCCATATTTTTTTCCCACATATACGCTCTGTATTCTTTATAAAATCCATAAGCATGAGAACCTAATGTCGTAGTACCTAAAATACTCATAATAGTTGGATAATTATAAATTGAATCAAAAACATGTAGCATTTCATGTCCAAGAGAAAACGCATAAATAAGTTTGGTTGTAAGTGCAGTTGTATTCACTTCGATTTTGTTAGTGTTTCTAACCTGTTGAGCTGCAGTATTCTCTCCAAGATTATCATTAATGGAAAATTCGGGATTTGTTTTATCTCGTAAATTCTTTAATGTAGGTAACTCGCTTGTCAGCTTTTCGTGGTCATCAAATTTTGCTTTACTATCAGGATTCATACTTGTTCCTTTGAATTCATCCCTCAATTTATATATAGCACTATTTCTATTTTTTATCTCCTGTGTATTGCCACCGCTCACACTTATCGCAGCCGTTCCTGCAGCTACATTTACGCCATAACCAATATTAACGGTTTGATTTCCATAAACATCCATTCCGGTTGATCCAGGCACTCCGCCACCTCCGGTTTCACTACCTGATGAAGCAGCCTCTTCTCCTTCCATACCTGTCGGATCCATAAATCTCATTGGGTTGTTGTAAGCATATGCATAAGGCTGCAATGTTTTTTCAGAAAGAGGATCGTGCGTTCCAAAGATTGCAATGTCGCTCATATAAAACCTCGCTCCAAAATCATAAAAACCTGTTTCCTGTAGTTCTTTCCCTCCAAACTTGTAATTATACGGTATTGCCATCGGATCATAAATTGGTGCAAAACCTGTCTGGTTCAGGAAGCTCATACCAAAAGGATAGTACTCATTGGTGTCCATTATCTTCAGATTACTACCGTCTTTTACATAGCTTATTCTTACATTGCCTAAATGATCTTTATACTGGTAAATATAACGTAAATTTTCATAATCGTAGTATCCTTCTGCTGTCGGGAAAAAGGAAAGAATCAGCTCAGGCTCTTCTCCGGGTCCCGGTCCGGCAGCAACTCCTCTTTCATCCAAAGCTGAAAACGCTTCCTCTTCTCCGGCAGTCGCAGCGCTTAATGTTGCTTCGTCCTGCTCATCCAGAGCCCTGCGTATAGGCTCAATATTCGGTGTGGAGTACTGGAAGCCGTCCAGATATTCCGTATAGATCTCACTGGTGCCGGAAGCGTTTACCAGAGTATATTTTTTCTTGATCTTCACTCCGTCTGCACGGTAATAGTAATTCGTGGTATTGGTGTGCTGGCTGATCTGCTTCGGAAGATTCAGGAAGTTGTAAGCAATGGATGAGATTCCTTTATCGGGTATTGCCGTCATATTTCCGTTCGCATCATAGGTAATCGCAGCGTTTCCGCCTTCGTAACCGCTTATGTTGCCTGAAGCGTCACTGATGCTCGTTACCTTATTACCGCCGCTGTTATAATAGTAAGTAAGATTATCAATAACCACAGGAGTGCCGAACTTCCCGTGCTTCGTGTTCCTTACCAGTGTTTTTACGTTTCCGTTCAGGTCGTAGGTAAGGGTTTCGTCATTCAGGTGGCTTTCGGGTACGGTAAGGCCGGGATCCTGATAAATTCCTGCCAGAAGCCTGTTCAGCTTGTCATACTGGTAGCCGTAGCGTTTCAGCTGACCGCTTCCGGAGATCCATTCCGTCTCCGAGATATTTCCGTTGTATTTCGCAGGAGCTACGGACGGATTTTCGGGATTGTTGTACTTTATCCTGTACCCGAAAAGCTTTCCGTTGTTCAGGGTATAAGGTGCTGATACGGAAATATCCCCGCTGTTGATTCCTGTAAGCCATCCTCTTACGTTATAGCTGTAGTCCACTGACTGTAGAGGTGTATTCAGGGCAGTTCCGCCTACCTGCTTGTTTTTGAGCTGTCCAAGCTCATTGTATTCGTTTCGGGTAAGGAATTCCTCCGTTGCGTTGTTTACCTTGTGCTTGTGCAGGAGGAGGCGGTTCTGGTCGTCATATTCAAAGGTTTCCTTTACCGTGACCTCTTCCGAAGTGGTGGCGTTCTTTCTCTTATGGTAAACATACTGCTCCTTTACCGCTCCGGAAAAATCCAGAAGCGTTTCCGTTTTGGTATATCCTCCGAGATGGTTGATCGTGTGGCTGCCTGTGCTTCTTCCTTTCCGGTCGTACCAGATAAAGGTTTTTGTCCAGCCGTTGGTTTCCGCATTGTTCACAAAGGAAGCAGTGGGTAGTCCTTTGGTGCTGATCACCGAAGTCTGCGCATTCTGCGGAAGGACTTCCTGACCAAGAACAAAAGCCGGAATGGCAGGAGTACCTGCAGGATAGGTATCGTAATAACTTACCGATAATACCTTATCGAAAACATTCGGATAATTTTTAGCGGAAAGATTGTCGTAATACACCGATAATCCTGTAGTGGTAAATCCCGGCGAGGTAGTTCTTTCCACATTGTTGCTGCCTTTGCCATCTACCTGCACCTGCTCGTAGGCTCTTCCCGCGCTGTTGTAATCCTGTGAGCTGATATAGAGTCCCGTATAAGCCGGTCTTCCGAATTTATCGTACTTTGTAAACAGCCATTTCTTATCCGCTCCCATATTGGCATCCTGTGTCATCACCAGCCTGTCCTGCTTATCATACACCATATATTCCCAGTCTTTTCCCGGAAGATGCTTTTCCACAAGACGGTTTCTGGCATCGTACCGGTACTGGTAGCACAATTCGTTAAGGTCGGTCTGGCTGAGCGTGCTTTTTACCGATGCCAGCGGTGGTATCACATACGCAAGATCCTGATATTCGTTGTATACATAATAGGTATCGGCATACTGCATCAGTCCCAGTACTTTTCTTACCATAACGGTCTGCCCGAGCTTGTTTTTAAATTCTATCGCCGAGCTGCCGTCCTCATCCGTTGCCAAGGTTTTATAAAGCTGGTTCGCGGAATACATTCCCGGCTGGATCAGCACGGAATTCGTTCTCCCGTACACCCAGTCTGTAGAGGTCGTATATTTTTTTACTTCATTATTGCTATTGAACTGATAGTCCAGAGACGATTTTTTCCCTGAAACGCTCCACGCTCCGGGTGCTGTATTTGAAAGAGGGCGACCTAATGGTGAGTTTTCCGTTTCTTTCTGAGCATAGAAAGGCGCGGTTCCTCCGTAAAGCGGGATTCCGACTGTTTCCGTATAAGGTGTCGTAGCCGGGGAATAAATTCCACCGATAGTTGTGCCTTGCTGAGGCATAGGAAGATAATCCTTATCCTGCCTTCCCAAACCGTCGTATTTTATCTGCGTTACCACATCTTTTCCCGAGGGCGATGCTTTTATATTGATTACCTGTTTTGGTCTGCCCAGTCCGTCAAAATACGTGACACTCTCTGTTTGTTTTACGGAAGTGCTGCTCGTACTCGTAGCATCCAGATATTCGCGGGTATAGGCGTAATTCTCCGTATCTGATATATTTGCCGGCAGAACGGTTTCATTCTGGGAATAAACCACCGTAAAAAACATAATCGTAAAGACACTATATAGCTTTTTCATCTTCTTATTTTTTTAAGGTTGTTGGTAGTTGTATTTAAATTCTTTCACGATACGGAATACTTCATTCCCCGATGCATCTTTTTCCTTTATTTTTATAGATTGCAGCCTCTGCGAGGTATCATAAAAATAATATTCCCGTATTCCCGACGGCGGTGTTACGCTTCGTACTCCGATTAACGGATCATAGGAGTAGGTAGTGATCTGGTAATTTTTGAAATCGTTTCCTTTTCTCAGGTTGTCCAGTGCATTTACCAAAGCCTGCTCCGTCTGTTCCGGTGTCATTCCCGGAACCGGAATATTATCATTATCGGAAGCGCTTACTACGGTTGTTACCAGAGCATTGAGCTTAATATCATTGAAGAGTGCACCCTCGATTTTGGCGACAGGAAGGTTCTTATCGTATCCCCATATTACCGAAACCGGCGTTCCGTCTTCCATTGTGTACTGGGTAAGATTTCCTTTTATATCATAAGAATCGTAGGTGATCTTGCGGTCTGCCGCAGTAGCGTTTTCCCCTTTTTTCAGGTAAATGTATTTGGGAAGCACCATCGCATCGTTTCCGGAATTGAACTGGTCATACAGTGTCCGCACTTCGGAAGTAACCAGATTGTCGGTATAATTTTTCGTAATCACAGGGTCGGAAAGCTGATTATTAGCCTTCATCACCTGCATAATGCCGTATTGCGGGTCGCCGCTTGCAATATCCTGCGGATATTGATAAGCGGTTTTCAATGTTTCTCCCATACTTCCGGTCTGGCTCGTTTCTATAGGATAGGTATGGTTATACTCCGGTATGGAATATTTGAAATTTTTCACCACCTGCAAGGCATCCGAACCGTAATTGCTGTAATCGGTAACGGTAGTTTTCTTTTCGGTGAGCCAGTAGTTATCCATAGGAAATTTTACGTATTCAAATTCATATCCGCTGCTTCCCATTCCAAAGTGTGATATAGGAACAATCTCCAGACCATATCCCATAGAATTTCCGTATGGCATAGTGGTTCCGGGAGCATATTTTGAATTGAAATGCCTGTCGTACTGATATTCATTTTCCGTTTTTCTCACGAGATTATTGGCTGAATCGAATAATAATTCTTCCAGAACCAGTCCTCTGTCAAGTCCCGGATACGGCCAGGTTACGTTAACTGGTGTATTGGGATCATAATACATCAGATTATATTCATTACTGAATTTATATTCTTTCCGGTATGAATTGGCAGGAGCTGTTTCATCAATATAATGTTCCTGCACATAATCATAACCTACGGGTTTTCCTTTTACGGTAGCGGTCTGCCATCCCGGATTATTGGAGACGAGAACTTCTATTGCATACTCGCCGGGATTATTTCCTAAAGGATATTTTTGTGTGGACATCGACATAAATGTATCTTCGGACTGATTTACACCACTATTCTCGGTATAAGGCAGGATATGATTAGGTGTCGGTCTTTTATAGGTATATGCTCTTACAATTTTTCCATTATTGTTATCCACGGATTCAATCCTCTTTACACGGATGGTTCCGGCATTCCTTGAATATAATGTATCAATAGGAGTTGCTACAGTTGTAGTAAATGTATATTCTGCATTACAATTCACATTTGGATTATCATCCTGTGTAACCCACAACTCATAATTTCCCGGGGGATCATCTCTTTCAAAATAATTACCCGAAACCTGTCCGTAAGTATGATTAGTACCATCTGTTTTTTGTAAATGCCAGGTACAATAATCATTTGAGGTAGTTGAACCCACATTTGGGTTACCTACAAAACTCAGCATTTTATTTGTTGCATTTTCAGGAATAGTAATAGGGGTTTTAACAATAGGAAAAGTGTCATTTGCTGTATAAACAGGAAAATCCAGCTGGTAATCATAAACAATTTCAGGAAGCAGCAGATCAAATTCATCTGCCTCATATTCAATCTGCGAATATCCTCCTGTCGGATATACTATTTTATTGAGATTTCCAAGTCTGCCGTATCGGATGTCAGGATTTTTATCTGCGCCTGTATATTCGGATGAAATATGTACATTATTATACCTTGAAATGGATATGGCTTTCTTACCATTTCCGGCTCCGTTATAAACTCCCCAGAAATCCTGGTCATTGGAGACGCGGATAGGAAGTTTCTTGCCTTCAAAAGTTTCATTATACTCCAGTGAATAGACTCCGTTAGTCAGGTTATCTTTCACGCTTACTAATTTCAATCTTTTGTCCAGCCCTTTTGTATAATCGGGCATAGATTGTATTTCCGTAGGAAGCACTGGCAAAACAGAGGTAAAATAATCATAATTAAGAGTGAAATCTTTTATCGTTTCATTTTTATTGTTTTTTACGGTAACATTGGTCAGATAAATTTCCCCATCCAGATCCAGTCTGGGGTTTGTCTGCATATTGTTATAGGTAAACAATACTTTTCCTCCGTTAAACTGTATTTCTGTAAGGGGCTGATCATTCGCTGTTACTTTATTGATACATTTTTTTTGAAACATCTGCCATATAGGCGGACCTGCGGGCGGGTTAGGAACAGTAATATTCACTCTTTCCTGTGTCATTATGGAAGAAATATATTTTGATGTTATTGTAGAACCATAAATATAATTGACTTCCTGATTTTTAGGAGATTTTATTGTAGCAATTTTAAAATTAGGGTCATCATAATCAAATTCAGGATTTGTTTCAGCACAGGTATTTTTGGTTCTTGAAGATGGATACGGATTACCAAAAATATACCTGAATCCCTTTTCATCAACAATTTCATTAGAAGTATAATTAAGTGAAATTTTAATCTGATTATAAGGCATCGGGATACCTGCTGTTCCGGCAGCATTCATAATAAACTTTCCACTGCCGTTAAGTAAACTGTAAGTATAGATATCCGGTTTTATATCTCTACGCCCATTACTGGTAATAACTCCTGCTGCTTCTAATGCTATTTCATAATCGGAGTTATTATTTTCGGGATGAAATGTATCCGAAATAATTAATCTTGGAAATACTCTGTCCTGAACGCCGATTACCTGCTGGGATAAAGAAGGTCCGGTATTCAATACCCATCCTAACCCGACTCTGGTAGCAATCTGCCCTACTGTTACACCTGTAGTGGTGTAGCGCAGTTCAATAGGAATCTTCTCACCGTCAAAATCGATGGTATATAGCGGAATCGTAAAGTCCGCAACTCCTGTATAGCTTCCCGCCGGAATATCTACTAATTTGGATAAAGCCGCTGCTTCCGGAGTTTTAGGGTACATATCAACATTATAGTTAACGGGAGAAGGGTTTGCGCCTGTTTGTGCGTAGATTCCCGTATAGCAGCCTAACAATATGTATATCAGTTTTCTCATAATTATTACTTTTTCACAATTTTAGAATTAACAGTTTGGCTTTTAGTTTTGGCAGTTACAATATACACTCCCTGCGGCAATACCGAAGTATTAATTTTCGTTACCTGCTGTTTTGTTTTTATACTCTGAATCTGCCTTCCGCTCATATCATTCAAAAAGATTTCCGCTTCCTGCCCATCTTGCGGGCTTCCGGATTTCCACACTTCCGGGCTCAACTCCACATAACAGTAATCCTCAACTGGATTCGGGTAAATCCGGATATCCTGCTTCTCAATCAACTCATCCAGATCCTTGTCTCCCAGCTTTACGATTTTCCAGTTTTCTTCGCCTAACTGTTCGGCGCTTGTTCCTGCCAAAAGATACGTTCCGTCACCCAAAAGTTTTGCCGATACCAAGCGCTCCTCATTCTTTTTCGATTTGCCTTTTACATATTTCCGCCACTGTTCTTTTCCGTTTTTGTCAATATACAGCATCCAGAAAGTTTCATCATCCGATTGCTTCTTTTCTTCCGATTGCGTGTAACCTCCCAGAAGAAATCCTTTGGTTTCATTTTCATTGTTTTTGTTGGTTTTCCGGATTACATCGAGGCTCATCAGGATATCTCGGCTGCCGAAGCTGTAGGTATATTGCCCTGTTTCGTTTCCGTTTTCATCCAATGCAATCAGCCACAAATCGGTTCCTTCTTTCAGCGATGGTCTTTTGTTTCCGGATGTTTCCGATCTACTTTCCCCGCCAATCAGATAGCCATTTTCTGTCAATGAAAGTGTTCGGAGATGATCGTCCTGTGTTCCGCCGAAATTCTTTTCCCATTCTACATTTCCGGCTTTGTCTAATTTTACAATCCAATAATCACCGACTCCGTAATTTTCCGTTTTCTTTCCGTAAAATTTAACTTCACCATTTCCTGAATTTTTTTGATTTGAATTTGAATTTTGTCCGGAACTTCCGCTCTCATCGGTATTTTCTGATTTCGACAAAGTATTTTGTAACAATTCCGGACGGATTTCTTTTTTTTCTTCATCCTGATACATTCCGCTTTGGGAATAAATTCCGATTAAACAGCCTCCGTCTTTGGTCGGAATTATCTTTTCAACTTCATCGCTGCCTGTTCCGCCCAAAACAATCTGGTTTAAAATCTTCCCGTTTTTATCCAGTCTCGTAATCATCACATCACTCGCTCCGAATCCGTAGGAAGAAAGGTTGGAATTTCCTGCGACAAAATATCCGAGATCCAAAGCCTGAACCGATGCTCTGGCTTCATCACCGTATTTCGTTCCGATCACCTGCTGCCATTCTTCGTCTCCGTTTTCATCAATTTTAATCATCCAGATATCGGATGATCCCAAAGATTTGAATTTCTTATCCAAAGACTGTGTGGAATACGAAGTTCCCGTCAGAAGAAATCCGCCTTCCTGTGTAGAAATTGTGGAATTGAGGTAATCCTGCCTGTTTCCTGAAAAATATTTTTCCCAGACCTTATTTCCCTGGTCATTGAGCTTAACAATATGGTAATCATAACCGGAATTCTTTGAACTTCCGACTTCGGTGTTTTGGCTTTTTATACTGCTTCCTGAAAGAAGGATCTGACGGTCTATAGTTACCGACATTCCCGAAAGGAAGTCCTGCGTGGAAGACTGAATATCTTTTTGCCATAAAGTCTTGGTTTCCTGGGCGGAAAGCACGGCTATACCGAACAGCAAAAACGTGGCAACAGAGAGGTGTTTCATAAGATGGATTTTAACAGTTTTTAACGCCGACAATGTAATTATAAATAGCAATACCGGTAAAGAGTGATTTCACCCTTTTTTCATTCTTTAATATCACTGTTTTCAGGGATATAAATATACTACAATGACAAGCTTGGACAAAACACATAACATACTATAAACGAATGAATAATAGAGACCCCAACTGGCAGGGAAAAACCGTTCACGTATGGTTCGCATTCCGCAACGATATTTCAGAGCACCCGGCCGGTTCCGTATATGCCGGAAGCGTGGTAATTTTATAAACCAAAGATTCACCAATGCAAAAAGGGCAGCTCTTTAATCTGAGCTGCCCGGTTTTTTATTTGAAATATTTCTTTCAGACTGAATGTAGTGATTATATAATCCCGATGTTGCGGATTTTAAGAAATCAGTGCATCGCTTCACTCATATCAATATTTTCTTTTCCTTTCCGCTGTTTTACAAACAATACAAACGGAACGCAGACCAAAAACAAAATTCCTATATAAAGAAAAACATCCATATACGATAATACTGCTGCCTGTTTGGCTACCATATATTCTATCGATTTATACGCTGATTGCAGCGCGACATCAGGTGTCATTCCTTTTGCCATAAAATTTGCTTTCAGTCCGGAAATTCTTTGCTGTACATCGAAGTCATTCATATTCAGATGCGCAGAAAGATAAGCGGTATGTTTTGAAGTTTCGTTGGCAATAAAAGTCGTAATCACTGCGATTCCGAAAGAACCGCCCAATTGCCGCATCATTCCGGTAAAAGCTGCTCCCTGACCGATTTCCTGACCTTTCAGCGTACTGAGCGATAAGGTGGTGATCGGAATAAAAAGCAATCCGAGTCCCATTCCACGGACAATCAACATCCAAAAAAAATCGTCTTTTCCGGTATCAGGAGTCAATATTTTGTATCCCCAGAAACTGTAAAAGAAAAAGATCAATAGTCCCAAAGCAACCAGATATTGCTGTTTTACGCCTCTTGAAAGAAGTCTTCCGATCAGCGGCATCATAACAGCAGTCGTCAAAGCTGCCGGAATCATCAGCGCTCCGGATTGCAAAGCAGTCCATCCCAGAATACTCTGCGTATAAAGAGGAACAATGAATGTAGAACCGTACAGACCAAAACCGAGAATAAAGGACATCACCGTTCCGATACGGAGATTTCCGTTTTTCAGAACACGCAGTTCCACAATCGGATACCGGAAAGTAAGCTCGCGCCAAAGGAAACATATAAATCCGAAAATCGCGATAACGGTAAGCACGACAATCGTATTGCTTTCAAACCAGTCGTCTTCGTGTCCTTTTTCGAGAATGTATTGCAGTGAACCTACAAATGCGGCGAGCAAACCGATTCCCAGCCAATCCACATCTTTCGCTTTTCTTTTTTCGGCATATTTCGGGCTTCTTACAAACTGAAGCGTCATAATCGTTGCAATGATTCCGATCGGGATATTGATGTAAAAAATATAAGGCCAGCTGTAATTATCCACAATATAACCTCCCAAAGGCGGACCTAATGTAGGACCGATAATCACGCCCAATCCGTAGATCGCCTGAGCCATACTTCTTTTCTCGATCGGGTAAGATTCCGTAATAATGGTTTGTGAAGTTACCAGCAAAGCACCACCACCGATTCCCTGTAAAAGCCTGAAGAAAACCAATTCCCAGATATTGTTCGCATTTCCGCAGAGGAAAGAGCAAATCGTAAAAATAACAATGGAAGCCGCAAAATAATTTCTTCGTCCGAACTGCTGCGAAAGCCAGCTCGTCATCGGAACGATAATCACATTTCCGATTGCATAGGCGGTAATTACCCAACCTGCTTCGGAAAGTGTAGCTCCCAGATTACCTTTCATTTCGTTCAGAGCCACATTCACAATCGTGCTGTCCACAATTTCCAGTAAGGCGCACAAAATGGCGGTAATGGTAATAATGACACGTCTGGCTCCGTATTCTACTAATGAATCCTGCATAGTTTAGGTTGAGGTAAAGGTATAGGTAAAGATTGAGTATTAATTTAGTTCTACTTCCACAGTAGCATTCATTCCGGCACGAAGTTTTTTGGCGATATCCTTATTCAGGTTTTTGAAATCAACTCTTACCGGAACACGCTGCACTACTTTTACAAAATTTCCGCTGGCATTATCCGGAGGAAGAATGGAAAATGAAGCTCCCGTTCCTGGGGAAAATGAAGTTATGGTTCCTTCCAGTTTTTCTTTAGGAAAAGCATCGATCTTGATTTCCACTTTCTGACCTTCCGTCATTTTGGAAAGCTGGGTTTCTTTAAAATTCGCTACCACCCAGACATCATTATCCCTTGTTAAGCTGAAAAGCTGCGCTCCTGCCTGAATATACTGCCCTGCCTGAACCGGAACTTTAGCAACATAACCATCTTCGGGAGCAACAATTACGGTGTAAGAAAGATTGAGCTTTGCGTTTTCCATATCTACTTCACGCTGTTTTACCATTGCATCTGCAGCTCCGATCTGTTGTGTCGTTGCATTGGTTTGGGAAGTTACCACTCCGGTTTGTTCCGTTGCCTGATTTCTCTGGCTGATGAGAATCTGAAGCTGCTTGTCCGCAGATTGTTTCGCTGCCAAAGCTTGTTCGTATTGCTGCTGCGTAATCGAATGATCTTTGATCAGGTTGGAATATCGCTGCAAATCCTGAGTGGTTTTCCATACATTTACTTTTGCCGCTTCGATCTGTGAATTGGCAGTTGCGATTGCCGCGTTGGAAGTATTGATATTTTTGGAAGCTGCGTTTGCAGAGGCTTTCGCGATAGAAACATTGCTTCTCGCAGTTCCCAGAGCAGCTTCGGCTTGCTGTACCAGCATTTTCTGATCTCTGTTGTCCAGAACGATCAAAGTATCGCCTTTGTGTACGAACTGGTTGTCCTTTACTTTCACTTCCTGAATATAGCCTGAAATTTTAGAAACTACAGGTGCCATATTGGTGGTAATCTGTGCATCATCCGTTTCCTCGTGATGCTGACTGTAACTGTATTTACTGTAACCGAAAATTCCTCCGCCTATCAATAAAACTCCTAAAATAATAGGAAATACGATGGATTTTTTCTTTTTGATTTCGGGTGTATTGTTGTTTTCCTGGGTGTTATTATTATTTTCCATTTGTACAATGATGATTTTTTTAATGTAATTCTGATGTTAAAATTCCTGTAGTCTGCAATAATTTCCGGTAAGACAAAGCCGCATCCGCTTTTGCATTCACCACGTTTACATTCGCGGAAATTTGTGCTGCATCGGCATCCAGAAGATTGGTAATGGTTTCCAGACCGTTGTCATATTTATTTTTGGTGATTCTGTAATTTTCATCTGCCTGATCCACCGCTTTTTCATACACTTCAATTTTTCTTTTTGCCAGAAGATAATTCTGAAAATCACGGTTTACTTCCAGCTTGATCTGGTCGTTCATCATTTCGTTTGTGGCATTCAGCTTGCTGATCTGCGCTTCCGCGTTCATCAGGGAAGAATTCTTTTTCCAGAGATTCGCAAGGTTATACTGAATTCCGAGTCCGATATTGGCAGCATTGTAAACAGTAAGGATTTTCGGAACATCCGCCGCGATATATCCTGCTGTTAATGCGATAGTAGGAAGACTTTCCGCTTTTGCCGCTTTTGTTCCCAGTTCCGCTGCTTTTTTCTGATAATCCATCGCCTGAATATCTTTCCGGTTTTGGAAAGCCTGATTCAGATAGAAAGAAACATTTTCCTCGTTAAGATTTTCAGAGATGTAAGCCGGATCTACTTCAATCACGGTGTTTTCGGGAAGTCCCAAAAGCAGATCCATATTGATATTGGTGATGTTGTAATTGTTTTCCGCATCCAGAAGCTGTACCTCGATATTGGAAGTCTGAAGGCTGGCTTTCAACCGGTCGTTTCTTGCGATAACGCCGTTGTTTTCGAGATTCAGGAAGTTTTTGTCCCTTTCTGCGGAGGCTTTCAGATTTTCCTTTAATACTTTAATCGTCTGGCTGGCTTTGAATAAATTGTTGTAAGCCTGGGCAATATTGTAAGCAATCTCCGTTTTATTGTTCTCCGCAGAAAGCTTGGAAGCTTCCACAAGATATTCTGCGGACTGGATTCCGTATTTTATTTTTCCTCCTGCATAAAGCGGCAGGGAAAAATTCGCGCTTCCGAAAAATGCGGAATTGGCTTTTGGTGCGCTGCCTCCGTCTTCCGATTTCTTCATTATTTTCAAATCGACATTCGCGTTTGCGAGTGCCAAAGCGGATGCGGAAACTTTGAAATCCGGAAGCTGATTGTTTTTTGCGCTTACATAATTGGCAGTTGCTTCTTCTATTTTCGCAGCGTCAATTTTCAGTGATTTGGAATTTCGGATTCCCAAATCCACGGCTTCATCCAGTGTCAGCATTTTGGTTTCCTGCGCAAACGCAAGAGCTCCGAACGCTGAAAACATCAGGAAGAATGCCTGATTATAGATTCTGTTCATAACCTAAAAGGTGTTTCAATATTTTTTTTAAATGAGTACTTAATCTGTCGTAATAGTCGGTTTCGTAATTCTTGATTTCCGGAAAAAATTCTCTGTAGAACGGAAGCGTGTTCATCGCTGTAAACAAAGTTCCCGATATCGTGGAATGCAGAAATTCCATATCCGGACGTTCCGTAAATATTCCTGATTCGATGCCTTCGCTTACAATATTGTCATACAGTTCCAGAAAATCTTTTTTTGAGGTTTTGAGAAAATGTACGATTTCGGGATTTCTCAGTTTAATCTGCTCCCGTTGCAGAATAAGGTAAAAAGATTTCATTTTTTTTACTCTTTCCACATATCGGTCAGTAATCAGCATCAGTTTTTCCCAGGCATTGATATCTTTTTTATTCAAAACACTGGACGCAAATTCATTTCCTTCCTTCATGCGGTATTCAAATATTCTCTCAAAGAGCTTTTCTTTGGAACCGAAATAATAGGAAATCATTGAAATGTTCACGTTCGCAGCTTTCGAAATTTCCCGTGTGGAAGTTCCGTTAAAACCTTTTTCTGAAAAAAGCTTTTCTGCTGCCAGTAAAATATTTTCTTCTTTTGAAACCATAGTATTGATGATTTGCGGGTGCAAATGTAAGTAAATATTCAAAATAATCAATCGTTTGATTGAATATTTTGAATTAAATTTATTTAACGTATTTGTAAGTAGAAGAAAATGAATAAATTACCTAAACAGAAATTGATGATAAAAACTCAGGAAGCCTTTCTGTGAATATATCTCGTGAGCTTGATTCCCATATCCGTCCATACGATCTTGGAATTTCCGTTGCGTTCCAGATGATAATCGGCGGTTGTGATTTCTTCGAGAATACTCTCAATATTCGCTCCATGGATGTACGCTGAAAATTTATCCCAGTTGAAGTTGTTAGCATTGATTTTCTTATATACCAGATTTCCGGAACCGTAATTCTGCATCAGTGCAAGACGGAAAATTTCGGCGCAGTAATCCAGAAAATTTTTCTGCTTTTCCCGGTTCCAGGAGGCAATTTCTCTTGCCCAACGGATAATATTTTTCAGAAGCTCCGGTTTCTTCTTTACCATAAAAGCATCACGAACCCATTGTATAAAAAGTTCTTCAAATTCCGAACTCATATTTCCGGAATTCATCAGCTTCAAAGCCTCATTATAATTTCCCTGAGCCTGATGAACGATCTCTCTGATTTTTGATTCTTCAAGATTAGATTTTTCCTGCAAATGTTTCATCATCGCATCATCTTCAATCGCCGTAATTTCCACCAGCTGCGTTCTGGAAAGAATGGTGGGAAGCATATTATCAATTTTTTCAGCGGTAAGAATGATGACGGTTTTTTCGGGAGGTTCTTCCAGAAATTTCAGGAATTTATTGGCTGCGGAAGCGTTCATTTTGTCGGCTCTCCACACAATCAGGATTTTGGTTCCTCCTTCAAAGCTTTTCAGTGCGAACTTCTGCCCTGTTTCGTCCATTTCATCTGCGGAAATAAAGAATTGCTTGTTCTCGGAATCCAGAAGTCTGGTGAAATCTTCAAAATCGGAATACGGATTTTCCAGCATCATTTCACGAAAATCTTCATAAAACCTTTTGCTCAGCGAATTATTTTTTTCAGAAAACACGGGAAAGCTCAGATGCAGATCCAGATGATTGAGATGCTGAACTTTAGAAGCAGCGTGTTCATTTTCACGTGAAAGAATTTCCTGCGCATAAGCCAAAGCCAACGGAAAAACGCCGTAACCTTCTTTCCCGACAAAAAGCTGAGCGTGGCTTACTCTGTTGTTTTCAATGCTGTCTTTTAGGAGGTTTTTAAGGTTTTCCTGCCCTACGATCTCTTGCCAATTCATAGTTTCAAAGATAGTGATTTTTTTGGGTTGGATGTTGGAAGTCGGAAGATGGAGGTTTAAAAATACCCGAAGTCCGGAGATGACTTGGAGACTTTGAGAATAAAAAGATGATTGCCGATTATCAAAACCTGAAACCTTGCATCCTGCATCTTGCACCTGTTCAAACCAATATTCTCAAATTTTTCGGAAGCACCTTTATTTTCACCGGAGATTTTATTTTTACGAATTCACCGTCGATGTGCCACGTTTTTGTATTGACTTTCAGCTCCGTTTCGGAAACAGGAAGATAGGTTACATAATCGTCGCTTTTCAGTTTTTTGGTAAACATTCTGTATGCGAAAAACAGAGCGTAATGCAAAGGAAATTTTCTCACCAGAACAAGGTCGATCAGTCCGTCGCTTTTGCTGGCTTGCGGAGCGATGTAGGCGTTGTTGCCGAACTGGCGCGTATTTGCGGCGTTCAGCATCAGATATTTTCCGTTGTGTTGCTTGAATTCTTCGTTCAGGAATTTTACTTTTATCGGCTTGTAATTCATAAAAGTGGTTACCGAAACTTTAATGTAATTCCTGAAACCTCGGCTGGTTTTTTCGAATTTTTTCACCACTTTTCCGTCGAATCCGGTTCCGGAAACATTTATGGAAAGATGTTCATTGACCATAAAAGTATCAATTTCCCTGAAATTTTTAGCATTGATTTTTTCTAAAAGCTCAGAAAGGTCTTTACGGAAATGAGTTTCCCTGGAAAATCCGTTTCCCGAACCTGCCGGAAAAATGGCAAGAATTTTTTCGGTACCGATGATATTTTTGGCAACTGCAGAAATTGTCCCGTCGCCGCCGATCGCTACAAATATGTCGGTTTTATCAAAATTTTTCCGGATAAAATCGTCCGTTCCTTCAATAGATTCGGAGATATAATAATTGGGATTTTCCACCTTTTTTTTCAGTTCGTTGAGGAAAGGCTGATAATTTTTTTTTGCCGAAAAAGGATTGATGATGAAAGCTGTGTTTTCCATTTTTCAAAAATAGAAAAATGCTGTTCAAAAATAAAATTTTATAGTATCATATTATGATATCTTCGGAAAAAACGAATTCTTTTCTGCCGAATTAAAAGAATTATTTTTATTTTTGATCATCAATTGAATCACAGGAAATTCACTAAAAGATAAGCAATGAAAGACATAAAACTTCCTTTTCTGGCTAAGCTGACACTGGTGCTCATCAGCATTGTGATTCTCGGCTTTCTCGCGAAAATCGGGCAGACTATTTTAGCGCCTTTGTTTTTTTCGTTTTTAATGGCGTTGCTTTTTACACCTTTCGCCAATTTTTTTGAACGGAAACTCCGCTTTTCGAGATCACTTTCCACCATAATGTCGCTGGTAGTGATGGTTGCTGTGATCTTCGGATTGGGCTTGTTTTTCAGTTCACAGCTCAGCGATTTTGTGAATGATTTTCCGATGCTGCAAAAACAGGTAATAAAAACGATAGAAAACCTGCAAATATGGGTTTCAAAGACATTTCACGTCAATATCAAAACGCAGGCTGAATATTTTAATCAGGGACTGGAAAAACTGCTGGCTTCCTCTGGAATTATTCTGGGATTTACGGTTTCCGTTTTCTCTTCCTTCGGAGCATTTCTGGCGTTCAGCTTTTTGTTTTTTATTTTTATACTGAATTATAGAGGTCTGCTGTATAATTTTATCGTTTCCGTTTTTGATGAAAAACATTCCGCGAAAGTCGGTGAGATCACTACGGAAATTCAGAGAATTATCAAACAGTATATTATCGGGCTTTTTATTCAGATTGTGATTGTAAGCCTTATTACGTCTGTTCTTCTCAGCATTTTGGGTGTGAAATATGCAATGCTTTTGGGTGTTCTTACTGGAATTTTGAATGTAATTCCCTACATCGGAATCGTGATCTCGGGTGCTCTTGCCTGCCTGATTTCTTTTGCGACAGGCGGTGATAAAACATTTGTTGTTTTGCTCGGTTATATTGGAATTCACGTTATTGATGCTAATGTTGTGCTTCCGTTAGTAGTAGGTTCAAAAGTGAAAATCAATGCGCTTTTCACTTTCATCGGTTTATTGATCGGTGAAGCGCTTTGGGGAATTTCGGGAATGTTTCTGAGTATTCCGTTTCTGGCGATTTTAAAAATTATTTTTGAACGGATCGACGGACTCGAACCTTGGGGAAATGTTCTCGGCGAAAACAAAGGAAAAACCAAACCGAGAAGGAAATATAAAATTACGAAGAAAATTATTCTGGAAGAAAAAGAATAATTAAAATCAGGATTTCATCTCAGGAGGAGCCACAATCACCGGAATTTCCGAATGTTTTAGAACGTATTCTGTAACGGAACCGGAGAAAAGTTTTGTAATTCCGCTTCTTCCGTGCGTTCCCATTACGATAATATCCGCTTCCCATTCTGTGGCAATATTCAGAATTTCTTTCGCAGGTTCGCCTTCGGGCGTGAAACGGTACACTTTGTCGATTCCATCGTATAGATCAATGTATTGTTTTATCGTATTTTCGGCTTCCTCTAACAGAACGGTGTGCTGTTGCTGCGGTGTAATTACCAGATCGGGATTTCCGGTTTCCATTGATTTGTCAATCACGAAAATAATTCCTATTGATGCGTTCAGTTTATGGGCAAGCTCAAAACCGAGACGGCCGGCTTTCATCGCGAAAGCACTGTCGTCCACTGCGATAAGTATTTTATTGAAATTCATATCTTTTTATTTTATCATCATATTTCCAAAAAATGTTGCCAGCAATCCCAAACCTACGCTCAAAATAAGATAAGCTCCGAAATACAGATAATCGCCCTGCCGGAGAAGGCTTATTCCGTCGTAAGAAAAGCTCGAAAATGTGGTAAATCCTCCGCATATTCCTGTGATGAGGAACAGCCGCCATTCGGAAGTCATCCAGCCCTGCTTTTCCGAAATTCCGAAAAAAATCCCGATGAAAAAACAGCCGATAATATTTACCAGAAAAGTTCCGAGAGGAAAAGAAGTGTGGAAATATTTCACCGCCAGATTCTGCATCAGGAAACGCAGAACACTCCCAAAACCGCCTCCTATCCATATTATTAAAATTGATTTTATCATTTCCACAAAAAAATTAGGATTGATTTTACATTAGCAAATATCCGAATTCGTTACTTGGTTTCCCAAAACTCAACTTCCTTGTAAATTACGACTTTTGATTTTAATAATACCTTATGTTTCAGAAAAAATTCCTGAAGTTTTTCACGGCTATCGATTAATTCGATGCAGACTGCCAGTTGGGAATTGTCGCTCTCCAAACGGTATTTCTCAATTTTTCCTCCGGTGCTGAATCCCGAATGCGTCTGATAAACGGAAGCATTGAGTATGCCGTTTTTTTTCGCTTCGGAAATGATATGCGTATATGCCGATTTCGGGAAAATCTTCCGAAAGAGCGATGAACTGCTGTCTTTCACTTTGTGGGAAGGCTCAATGTAGATTTTCAGTTTGCCCAGTGATTTGGTTTTTATTTCGTGTTTCATTATGATTTATCTTGATTATGATTTTTATTTAAACCTGACGGGTTTCGGAAACCCGTCGGGTTTTCTCAATATTCTGTTATTTCTTCTTCTTCAAAATCGTTTTATACCGTTTAAAATGATATCTGATAAAATGCTCCCGTCTTTTTCCTGATTCCGAAAGGGAATTTTCCATTGAAAAATAATCGTCGGAAATTTTCGGGACTTCAATCCGCTGTGCCGTGTAAATTCCCGAATGTCCGCTGAAAAAATAAGCGGTAAAACAGGCGATAGCGTAATACAGCGTAAATTCTCCGCCGAAAAGTTCAATTCCCATAATCGTACAAGCCAAAGGCGTATTCGTTGCGCCGGAAAACACCGCGATAAAACCCAAAGCCGCGAAAAGGCTTACCGGAGCGTTCATCAGTTCGGAAAGCGTATTTCCCAAAGTTGCCCCGATGTAAAATAACGGTGTAACTTCTCCGCCTTTAAATCCGGTCCCGAGTGTAATGGTGGTATAAACCGTTTTCCAGAGCCAGCTCCAAACATCTGCACCGCCGGAATGAAACGCCGACTGAATCGTAACCGCATTCGGATATTCCGCATCAACGCCGAGGCTGAGATAATCCGGTTTTCCGTTGATGAAAGTCAGCAAGATAATCACAATTCCGCCGATAATCGGAATCAGCCATTTTTTTGAAAACAGTTTCAGCATAACATTTTTAATCCGGTGTGCCGTTTCCGCAAAGAGAAAACTCGCCAGTCCAAAAGCGATTGAAGCAACAATAATTTTTAAAATCAACAGAATATCTACGGAAATATATTCCGAAAGCCAGTAATCGGAATGCAATTTCTGTACAAAATCAATATGATAATGCGTATGCTGTACTTTCCACGCGGAAACCGTCAAATCTCCGACTGTTCCGGCAATCAGGCAGGGCAAAAGTGCGTCGTATTTTATTTTACCGATTGCCAGAACTTCCAGCGCAAAAATTGCTCCCGTCAAAGGTGTTCCGAAAACCGCCCCAAAACCCGCAGCAATTCCGGCGGTAAGTACAATTCCCGTATCTCTCTGATTGAGACCGAACCATTTTCCGAACATCTGTGCAATGCTTCCGCCAATCTGAACCGCTGTTCCTTCTCTTCCGGCAGAACCTCCGAAAAGATGCGTGATGACGGTTGCAAAAAGCACAATCGGAGCCATTCTTTTCGGAACGCCGCCACCCGGTTTGTGAATTTCATCCATTATCAGATTATTGCCTTTTTCGGAAGATTTTCCGACGGACTGATACAGAAAATGAATCCCCAAACCCGCAACAGGAAGCAGATACAGCAAATACGGATGACCGAAACGGTAATGAATCGAGAGATTCAGAATCCATAAAAAGAACGCGACAATGCTCCCGATAACTATCGAAACAGGCGTTACGATAATGCTCCATCTGAAAAGCTGGTGAAAAATGCTGATGTGCTCTATTCGTATTTTTTTAATCTGCATAATTTTTTATTTGATATTGTTCTGAATCGTTTGAAATAAGCTCATTATAAATTCTGCCTAAGAAAAATCTGAATTTTTCCACAGCAAAATCCGGCTGAACAAAATATATCTGCTTCGCAACGGTTTCCGTAAAATTAAAATGAATGGATAATGAATTCCCGACGAATGATGATTTATATTTTCCTGACATACACAACTGATTAAAATTTTATAAAAAATTTAATTTAATCAGGCGTCATCAGTCTCTACAAGCGGGACGGTTGAATAAGGAAGAACACCATTTCCTTTTGATGGGACAAAATTATAAAAATTTTGATATCAACAGAATAAAAATTTAGCAAAAAATAAAAAATGCTTCCTTTTGGGAAGCATTTTGTTACTTACAGATTCATTCTTCGTTTGAAATCGGGTTTCAGGGTGGTTTCAATTTCTTTCCACGATACAGGAATGGTAATATCTCCTGCTGCAAAAGCGGCTATTTCGTACGGACTGTAATGGAAATACAGATTCTGATCATCGAAATAGAAGTTTCCGGTTACCGGAATTTTATCTATCAGAAGCATTTCTTTATTGGCTACATCGCCGTTTTCGTCTGACGCTCCACTTGGAATTTTATCAATATTTTTCATCAGCAGATCGGAAAGTGTTTTTTCGTCCGCAGATGTAATATCGGAAAGCAGAAGTCTTTTGCTATTTTTCAGGTCGAAAACTCTTTCACTGAAATAATAATTGTCGTGAGCACCGCCCATATAAGAGCTTCCGGAATACCGGATATGCAGAAAATCATTTTTATTGGAAACAATCTCCATATTTCTGTTATCATACCATTCCTGCGAATAACCGATGTCGGAAATCCAGTCCTTGCTTTCTTTTTTTGTGGATTCAAACAAGTTTGATTTATCGGAATTCATATAAGCCGTAATTCCGTTTTTTGAGAAATCCTGTAATTTCGGAGCAAAAAAATAGATGCTGTCTAAAAGCGTTTTTTCTTTTAAAGAAGGGAAAACCAGCACTTTATTAAAAGCTTTCAATGTCAGAGAATCACCGATTTTCACGGAATCATTGACCACTACCGAATCTGATACAAAATTCGGAGCATCGCTTTCTGCAGCCGAAACAGCTTCGTTTTTCTTACAGGAAATTACCAAAACAGCGGCGGTCATTATTAAAATTAAATTTTTCATAAATATATTTTTGAAACTCTTACTAACAAAAAGCCGTCCAAAAAATGAACGGCTTATTATAATTTATACAAAAAAATTATTGGTCATCCGGAATTCTGGTTTTGTCATAAAGATCACTTCCGAGTGCCAAAACCGGAATAAATATGAATCCAAGAAAGAACAGCAATACGGTATAAAGCGGAGTTTCCTTGCCGAAACCTTTTGCCAAGCGGTCATTTACCATCCAGGAAGCATAAAGGTTCACAAAAGGAATTAAAAATAAAATCAGCCACCAAGCCGGCTTTTTCACAATATCCAAAAGAACGATGATATTGTAAATAGGAATAAATGCCGCCCAAGCATCGTCCCTTCCTGCTTTCTGGAAAATTTTGTACATACAATATCCGTAAAAAAGATAAACCAGCAAATAGAAAATCATCATTCCTATTCCCAAACCTGCCATTGCAGCTGCCGCTCCTGCATCATAAGATGCATCGTACTGTAAAATTGTTAGACTCATAATTTTAGTTTTTAGAATTATGGATAAAATTAAAAAAACTATTGAAATATTCAATAGTTTTTTAGTTATTTTTTATTATAAAATCAAATTTATTTAGTTTTATAATGATTTATGACATATTTGCTTAACGATATGCGAAGAAATCAGTTTTTGATGATTTTAAAACTTTTATTATACGTTTCAGCATTTATGTTTAATATATAATTTCCTTTCGGGATTGGCAGATTGATTTCATTCAGACCTTTTTTAAGATTCTTTTTAAAATTCAGAAGCTTTTTACCATCAAAACTGTATACAGTAATATCCGCACCCGAAAAATCGTTTTCTGCTTTCAGAAAAAGATTTTCTTTTACAGGATTGGTAATCGCGATTCCTTTCACTGGATCTGCATCCGAAACTTTCAGGGAAGCCTGCTGTAATGCAAGAAACGCGTTTACTCTTCCGTATCCCATATAAATATCGAATCCCGGAGTATCTTCGGCAGGATTTCCCACCATATCTTCTGCTGTGGAATAAATAATATCTCTTACCTGATCAACGGTTAGGGTTGAATTTATCGACAAAATCAACGAAGCGATTCCTGCAACCAAAGGTGTTGCCTGAGAAGTTCCCCCCCAATAAGTACCATAATTGGTATTGCTCGTATGTGAAAGTCCGTAAATATAATTTCCCGGTGCTACTACTCCGATATGCGAACCGTAATTGCTTCCGGAATCAGGATCCCAGAAAAACGGGGCAGTTCTCTGATCATCAGGATTAGTAGAACCTACTGCGATCACATTATCAAAACCTGCCGGATAATAGGTTACATTATCATTAAAATTCATCATACAGGCAACGAATACTACGTTGTGATTATAGGCATAATCTGCAGCTTCTTTCAAAGCCTGTGAAAAAGATGAACCTCCGATCGACATACTGATCACTTTTGCACCATTATCCACTGCGTAATAAATTCCGTTTATCATTGCGGAATACGTTCCGGAATTATTTGCATTCAATACTTTTAGCACCATCAGTTTGCTGTTCCAATTTACGCCAGCATATCCGATTCCGTTGTTTCCTCCTGCCAAAGCAATTCCCGAACAATTCGTTCCGTGTCCCTGATCATCCGTAGGATCATTGTCATTATTTACGTAATCCCAACCTTGGTAATCGTCAATCAGTCCATTTCCGTCGTTATCAATTCCGTCAACAGGATCATTCGGATTTTGCCAGATTCTTCCGGCTAATTCCGGATGTACCAACCGGAACCCCGAATCTATTACAGCTACTGTTAAATCCGGATCGCCGGTTTCTATATCCCACGCTAATTCCATATCGACATCCGCATCCGCTTTTACCGTTCCGATTCCTGTCATTGTTCCGGTATTATACAATCCCCATTGTCGGGAAAAATAGTTATCATTGGGAATTGTGGAAAGATTTTCAAAACCGGATTTTCCGCCTGTTTCCGCCTGAAAATCTTCTTCGGCAAATTCTACATCGGGAAGCTTTTTATACAGCTCAAGAAAGGAATTCAGGGATTCTCCTGGTTTTAAAGTAACCAGAACGGTTCTGGTGTTTCCGAAATTTCCGATTGCACTTACCTGATGCTGAGATTTTGCAACAGTATTGTCGAACTCTTTATTTCCGGATGTGTATTTTCCGTTTTTAGAGTTGTAATTTCCGTTCTTAAATTTAACAATGATGGATTGGGTTTGGGAAAAAGCAAATCCTGAACACATCAGAAATACGAGATTTAGTAAAAATAATTTTTTCATAATGATGAGTTTTACTGGTTATTGTTTTCCAAATTTACACATTTTTACAAAAAAACCTCCCGGAAAGGAGGTTTAAAATTTTAATTGACAGCGAATTACGCATCAATATTCGCATACACCGCGTTTCTTTCGATAAATTCTCGTCTTGGCGGAACTTCATCGCCCATCAGCATTGAGAATGTATTATCGGCTTCTACTGCGTTGTCTATATTTACTTGTTTGAGGATTCTGTGTTCAGGATTCAAAGTGGTTTCCCAAAGCTGTTCAGGATTCATTTCTCCCAAACCTTTGTAACGCTGCACTTCCACACCTTTTCCGTCCGGAGACATTTCCAAAGTAAGCTCCTCACGTTCTTTTTCGTTATAGGCATAGATTTTTTTGTTTCCTTTTTTCAGTAAATACAAAGGAGGTTGAGCGATATAAATATATCCGTTTTCAATCAATTCTTTCATATACCGGAAGAAGAACGTCAGAATCAATGTGGAAATGTGGGAACCGTCGATATCGGCATCGGTCATAATCACGATTTTGTGATAACGCAGTTTACTCATATTCAACGCTTTGGAATCTTCTTCTGTTCCTACGGAAACTCCGAGAGCCGTATAAATATTTTTAATTTCTTCGTTGTCATAAACTTTGTGAAGCATTGATTTTTCCACATTCAGGATTTTACCTCTTAATGGAAGAATCGCCTGAAAATGACGGTCGCGACCTTGTTTTGCTGTTCCACCTGCGGAATCTCCCTCTACTAAAAAGATTTCGGATTCGGCAGGGTCTTTTGAAGAACAATCGGACAATTTTCCCGGAAGTCCGCTTCCTCCCATCGGAGATTTACGCTGAACCATTTCACGGGCTTTTTTCGCTGCCTGTCTTGCCTTCGCTGCCAGAACTACTTTCTGAACAATTGTTTTTGCTTCGTTCGGATTTTCCTCCAAAAAGTTGGTAAGCATTTCGCCTACGATTTTATCAACCGCACCGGAAACTTCGGAGTTTCCTAATTTCGTTTTGGTCTGACCTTCAAACTGAGGCTCCATTACTTTTACGGAAATCACAGCAGTAAGACCTTCACGGAAATCATCGCCGGTAACTTCTACCTTCTCTTTTTGGGGAAGTCCTAATTCGTCGGCATATTTTTTCAAAGTTCTCGTTAAAGCACGTCTGAAACCTGCCAGATGCGTTCCTCCTTCGTGAGTGTTGATATTATTGACATAAGAATGCAGGTTTTCGTTGAAAGAAGTGTTGTAACGCATCGCCACTTCCACCGGAATTCCTTCTCTTTCGCCTTCCATAAAAATCACGTGTTCCATTATGGATTCGCGGTTTCCGTCGATATATTCTACAAATTCCTTCAATCCGCCTTCGGAATGGAAAGTTTCGGTTCTGAAACTTCCGTCTTCCAGCTTTTGCCTTTCGTCGGTTAAAGTAATGGTGATTCCTTTATTTAAGAAAGAAAGTTCTCTTAGACGATTTGCTAGTGTATCGTAATTGTAAACCAACTCAGTAAAAATCGTATCATCCGGCTGGAAAAACTGCTTTGTTCCTCTTTTGTCGCTGTCGCCGATCTGTTCTACTTCTGTCTGCGCTTTTCCTCTGGAATAGATTTGCTGATAAACGTACCCGTCTCTGTAAACCGTGGTAATCATTTCAGTAGAAAGCGCATTCACACAGGAAACTCCAACTCCGTGAAGACCTCCGGAAACTTTATAGGAATCTTTGTCGAATTTTCCTCCTGCTCCGATTTTGGTCATTACCACTTCAAGGGCGGATTTCTGTTCTTTTTCGTGAAAGTCCACCGGAATACCACGACCGTTGTCCATCACTTCGATAGCATTTCCTTCCTTTATTGCTACGGTAATGGTATCGCAATATCCTGCTAATGCTTCGTCAATGGAATTATCCACTACTTCATAAACCAAATGGTGAAGTCCTCTTAATCCGACATCACCAATGTACATTGATGGACGCATCCGAACGTGCTCCATTCCTTCCAAAGCCTGAATATTACTGGCTGTATACTGTTTCTGACTCATATTGTTTGGCTGACAGCTATCGGCTTTCTGCAAATAGCTTTTTGATTTAAATTTTAATTAAAAATGCTTACAAATATCGTGATTTTTTTTGAGATGTGAAAGGGAAAAACGGGATGAGTTTTCAACAATAATGATATTCAAAAATAAAAAATGAACTCCGAAAAGTTCACTTTAAAATAATATTTTCAAAAAGTTTCTAAACCAATTTCATCAACAAAACCTCATCAATCTTCTCCACTTTTACCAAATTATTTTTAGTCAAAGTTTTACTCGCTTTATCCCATTTTTTACCGGAAAGCTGGGATTTTTCTTTAATCTCGTTTAAAGGAAATGCTTCTCCTGATTTCAGTAAATCCAGAATCAGTTTTTCATCTTCTCCCAGTTCGATTTGCGGAGTTGCTTTTTCAGGTCTCATTTGCGGAAAGAAAAGAACTTCCTGAATTGACGGATTATTCGTAAGGAACATAATCAGTCTGTCCATTCCGATTCCCAAACCGGAAGTTGGCGGCATTCCGTATTCCAATGCTCTCAAAAAGTCCTGGTCGATGAACATTGCTTCATCATCGCCTTTTTCGGATAATTTTAATTGTTCTTCAAAACGCTCTCTCTGGTCAATCGGGTCATTCAACTCGGAATAAGCGTTCGCGATTTCTTTTCCGCAGACCATTAATTCAAAACGCTCGGTAAGACCTTCCTGACTTCTGTGTTTTTTGGTCAAAGGCGACATTTCCACAGGATAATCGGTAATGAACGTCGGCTGAATGAAGTTTCCTTCACATTTTTCTCCGAAAATTTCGTCAATCAGTTTTCCTTTGCCCATTGTTTCGTTCACTTCAATGCCTATAGATTTTGCAAAATCACGGATTTCGTCTTCGGATTTTCCGGTAATATCAAAACCTGTAAATTTCTGAATTGCTTCCGTCATCGAAACTCTTGGATACGGTGCTTTCCATTCAATTTCATGTTCCCCGAATTGGGATTTCGTTGTTCCGTTTACAGAAACCGCGCAAAATTCCAGCAGTTTCTCTGTGAAATCCATCATCCAATTGTAATCCTTGTAGGCAACATAGATTTCCATTGCGGTAAATTCCGGATTGTGGGTCCTGTCCATTCCTTCGTTACGGAAGTTTTTGGAAAATTCATAAACACCGTCAAATCCTCCTACAATCAGTCTTTTAAGATACAATTCGTTGGCAATTCTCAGATATAAAGGAATATCCAAAGCATTGTGATGCGTGATAAAGGGTCTTGCTGCTGCTCCTCCCGGAATCGACTGCAAAATCGGAGTTTCTACCTCAAAATATCCTGCATCATTGAAAAACTGACGCATCGCATTGAACAGTTTTGTTCTTTTTACAAAAATTTCTTTCACGTGAGGATTCACAACCAAATCGGCATAACGCTGTCTGTAACGCAGTTCAGGGTCATTGAACGCATCGTAAATATTTCCGTCAGAATCTACTTTCGGAAGCGGAAGCGGGCGAAGTGCTTTGGTTAGAAGTGTAAAATTTTTCACCATTACCGTCATTTCCCCAACCTGAGTTTTGAACAGTTCTCCCTCGATTCCGATAATGTCTCCGATGTCGAGAAGATGCTTGTAAACTTCGTTGTATAAGGTTTTGTCTTCATCAGGACAGATTTCATCACGGTTGAAATACACCTGAATTCTCCCTTCCGAATCCTGCAATTCCGCAAAACTCGCTTTCCCCTGAATCCTTCTGGACATCAGCCTCCCTGCGATTACGACCTTCTTTCCTTCTTCAAATTTTTCCTTTATCGATTTCGTGGTATCGGTGATTTTGTATTCTGCAGCAGGGAATGCATCGATTCCCATTTCGGTCAGTTTCTGTAATTTTTCGCGGCGGATAATTTCCTGTTCTGATAACGACATTGTAATTCAAATTTTTAGAGTTGCAAAAGTACGGAATTTCAACAAAAAAATGACAGCAAAGTTTACTGTCATTTATTCTCTATCAAAAAAACTGAATATTATTTCTTCATACTCAGAATATATTCCACCATTTTCTTCGCATCATCTTTGGAAATCTGCGGATGCGGCTGCATCGGAACTTCGCCCCAGCTTCCTTTTCCTCCGTCAATGATTTTTGAGGCTAAAAACTCCATATCTTTTTCAGAATATTTTTCCGCAACTTCAGCGTAAGAAGGACCGATAAAACGTTCATTGTCTTTATGGCAGCTCAAACAATCCGAACCCGTAATCAGCGGATAGCCGGGAAGATTTTTATTTCCTTCCACGACTTCCTTTTTGGGAGCCGGAACAAAAACCGTCGTTTCTTCCACAGGCTGTTCTTTTTTTGAACAGGAAAAAAGCAAACAAACGGTAAGTATGGAAATCAGTTTTTTCATATCAGATTATTTTGCAGCAGCAGAATCGGCAGGTGCAGTATTTTCTGAAGCTGCTTTATTGTCTGCATTTGCTGAAACAGCACCCTGATCTACCGGAGTTTTCGCAGCGGAAGAATCTACCACTGTAGTTTCAGGTTCTTGCAGCATCGTGTTGGTATCCTGCCAGAATTTGTCGTTCTTTTTCGAGCAGCTTACTGCCAATATTCCGATAAATGCGATTGCTAATACTTTGTTCATTATTTTAAAATTTTTACAAAAATAAGGTTTTAAGTTTTTAGATTCAATTTAAATTTTATAAAAAATATTTGCAGAATTAAAAATCATTTCTAAATTTGCTCCTATGAAATTATTGTCAAACAGAAACTGGTGGTGGAACTCAAAATCTTGTCAAAGGTCTTGATGCATTTCCGTTTTGTTTGAAATACCATATAAAAATCAGAAAAAGACTTTGACAAATTTTGTTGAAGTCTTTTTTTATTTAAAATTAAAAGATTAAGTGATTAAAAAATTAAGATATTAAAATCCGGCGATGAACCTTCAACACTCAACCTTCAACCCTCAACCAATCAGGATAAAAACCACCGTAAAATCCCGGTTGGCAGACCTTTTTACACCCATCGGAATTTATCTTCGTCTGCGTGATAATTTCCGTGATACCATTCTTTTGGAAAGTGCAGGAAACCAGAATTCCGAAAATTCGTTTTCTTTCATCTGCGTCAATGCCATTGCCGGAATTGAAATCAGGAATTACGAGGAAGCCGAACTGAAATTTCCTCTGGAAAATCCGCAGAAAATCAGTTTGAAAAACGAAAAATTATCGGATTTGCTGCAAAACTTTTCTCAAACTTTTGAATGCGAAAAACCCAATTTGGAAATCGGGAAACAAGCACAAGGTTTGTTCGGATACACGAATTATGATGCGATTCCGTTTTTTGAAAATATCAAATTCAAAGAGCAATCTGAAGAAAATAAAATTCCGCTTCTGCGTTACCGGTTGTATCAGTATATCATCGCAATCAACCATTACAACGATGAAATGTTCCTGATTGAAAATAAAATCGACGGTCTGAAATCCGAAATTTCCGTCATCGAAAATTTTATCAATCAGAAAAATGCTCCGGTTTTTCCTTTTGAAATTATTGGCGGAGAAACTTCCAATTTATCGGACAAAGAATACCTGCAATCCGTGGAATTTGCAAAGAAACACTGTTTCCGCGGAGATGTTTTCCAGTTGGTTTTGAGCCGAAGATTTGAACAGCAGTTTCAGGGAGATGAATTCAATGTTTACCGGGCTTTGCGGAATATCAATCCGTCCCCGTATTTGTTTTTCTTCGATTACGGCGATTACAAATTAATCGGTTCTAGCCCTGAAAGCCAACTGATTATCAAAAACGGAAAAGCTGTTATCCACCCGATTGCCGGAACTTTCAGACGAACCGGAAATATCGAAAAAGATTTGGAATCTGCCGAAGAACTCAAGAAAGACCCGAAAGAAAACGCCGAACACACGATGCTCGTGGATCTGGCGAGAAATGATTTGAGCATTCACGGGAAAAATACGACCGTTTCCAAGCTGAAAGAAATCCACTTTTTTTCGCACGTGATTCATATGGTTTCAGAAGTCGTTGCCGATGTCGAGGAAAACCAAAATCCTTACGAAATGATTGCCACGACCTTTCCGCAGGGGACTTTGAGCGGTGCACCGAAATACAGAGCAATGCAGCTGATAGACGAGCACGAAAAAACCTCCCGCAGTTTTTATGCCGGCTGTATCGGATTTGTCGGTTTCGACGGAAGCTGCAATCAGGCGATTATGATTCGTTCGTTTCTGAGCAAAAACAACACGCTTTTTTATCAGGCAGGAGCTGGAATTGTCGCAAAATCCAATGCGGAAAATGAATTACAGGAAGTGAATAATAAATTAGGTGCTTTGAAAAAAGCAATCATTAAAGCAGAAAAATTATGAAAATATTAGTCTTCGATAATTACGATAGTTTTACATATAATTTGGTTCAAATCATTGAACAAATTGTGGACGAAAAAGTAGATGTTTACAGAAATGACCAAATTGCTTTGGAAGACATCGAAAAATACGATAAAATCATCCTTTCTCCCGGTCCCGGAATTCCCAAAGAGACGGGAATTTTGCTGGATTTGATTAAAAAATATGCACCGACAAAATCCATTTTCGGGGTTTGTTTGGGACAACAGGCGATTGCGGAAGCCTTTGGCGGAAGTCTGATAAACCTTTCCGAAATCTATCACGGTGTCGCAACCGAAGCACAGCAAGTGAAAGAACACAAAATTTTCAGAAACCTGCCGGAAACGCTGGAAGTCGGGAGATACCATTCGTGGGCAGTAAATCCCGAAGATTTTCCCGAAGAACTGGAAATCACAAGCGTTGACAAAAACGGAATGATTATGAGCCTGAAACACAAAACTTACGATGTTCACGCAGTTCAGTATCATCCTGAAAGTATTTTAACGCCGAATGGAAAGCAGATTTTAGAGAATTTTCTTTCAGAGTCCGAAAGTTGGTAAGATCGGAAGACCAAAAGAAAAAAACAATCACAAAAAACTTACGGACTTATGCGGACTTTCCGACTTCCTGACTAAAAATTATGAAACAAATCCTGCAATATCTCTTCAATCACCAAACGCTGACGAAAGCCGAAGCCAAAGCCATTCTCACCGAAATTTCACAGAACAAATTCAATGAAAGCGAAGTGATTTCCTTTATTACCGTTTTCCTGATGCGGAGCATTACGCTGGAAGAACTCGAGGGTTTCCGCGAAGCATTGCTCCAACTCGCAAAACCGATAGATTTGGGCACGAAAGATTTGGTGGACATCGTTGGAACGGGCGGAGACGGAAAAAACACGTTCAACATCTCCACTCTGGCGAGTTTCATCGTTGCCGGAACAGGACAGAAAGTTGCGAAACAAGGCAATTACGGAGCATCTTCCATTTCCGGTTCGTCCAATGTTCTGGAAGAACTGGGCTACAAATTCAAAGACAATTCCGAAGATTTGAAAGCCGATCTGGAAAAGGGAAATATCTGTTTTCTGCACGCTCCGCTCTTTCATCCCGCGTTGAAATCGGTTGCTCCGCTTCGGAAACAGTTGGGCTTGAAGACCTTTTTCAATTTGCTTGGGCCTTTGGTCAATCCTGTTCAGCCGGATTTCTCGATGATTGGCGTTGCCAGTCTAGAAATCGCGAGAGTGTATCAGTATCTTTTGCAGAAGCAAAAAGGCGAGTTTATGCTCGTTCACGCATTAGACGGCTACGATGAAATTTCCCTGACAGGCGACACCAAAATTTTCAGTAAAAACGGAGAAAAAATCTATTCCGCAGAAGATTTGCAATTCAAAAACATCAGCCCTGAAAGTATTTTCGGAGGGAATACCAAAGAAGAAGCCTCAAAATTATTCCTCAAAATTCTGCAGGGAAAAGGAACGGAAGAACAAAATTCCGTCGTGCTTGCCAATGCCTCAATCGCTTTGGAAAACACCGGAAAATACGGCAGTTACAACGATTGTCTGGAACTGGCGAAAGAAAGTCTGGAAAGCGGAAAAGCGCTGGATTGTTTGAAGAAATTAACTAATAACTAAAATAATGGATATAATTGAAGAACTAAAGAAAAGTAAAAAATTCATAGAAGGAAAAAATAATTCTTTGAAATATTGCCGGTGTGAAAAATGCATAATTTCAAGATACAGGCATACTCACGAACCTGATTTATCCGACCCCGACCATTCATATTGGGAATATTTAAATATTGTGTCGGACAAGCTGATACGGATGGAATTTGGTTAGAATTCGGAGTTGGCTCCGGCAAATCAATCTCATTTATAGCAAAACAAAATCCGGAAGCCAAAATATATGGATTCGACAGTTTTTTCGGACTTCCTGAAGATTGGATATTTAGTGATGATAAAGTTTACAAAAAAGATTCTTATTCCCGAAATGGGTCAGCACCGAATATAAATCAAGAAAATGTTGAATTGATTATTGGATTATTCGCTGAAACATTACCTGAATTTTGTAGAAAAAATAAAACCAAAGTTTCATTAATACACATTGATTGCGACTTATATAGCTCAACTAAGGATATATTGGAAATTCTGCACAGTCACTCAATGATAGCATCCGAAACAATCATTTTATTTGATGAATTTTACAATTATCAAAATTATGAAAACTACGAATATAAGGCATTTATAGAATTTATTAAAGAAACTAAAATAAATTATGAATGGATTGCCCATACTGAAAGTTTTGTTGACTGGAATGGAAATCAAGCTGCTTTAAGAATTTTATAAAAATAGGTTCATCAACTGACAATTAAATAAAAATGAACATTTTAGATAAAATAATAGCAAGGAAAAAGGAAGAAATTGAATTTTCAAAATCCAAAATCTCCATAGAACAACTGAAAGACTCGGCGTTTTTCGGGCGGAACTCTCTTTCGCTGAAAGAAACCCTGAAATCCAAAAGCGGAATCATCGCCGAATTTAAAAGAAAATCTCCGTCAAAAGGCACTATCAACGATAAATCTTCGCCATTGGAAGTCGTTTCTGAATATGAAAAATACGGAGCAAGTGGTGTTTCAATTTTAACGGATTCTGAATTTTTCGGGGGAAATTTTGATGATATTTTAAACGTCAGAAACCACATCAATATTCCCGTTTTACGGAAAGACTTTATGATTGATGCCTATCAGTTTTACGAAGCCAAATCCATTGGGGCGGACGTTATTTTGCTAATTGCGTCGTGCCTTTCTCCCAATCAGGTTCTGAAATTTACGGAACTTGCCCACGACCTGAACCTGGAAGTTTTGCTGGAAATCCACACCGAAGAAGAACTGAAACACATCAATAAAAACGTCGATTTTATAGGCATCAACAACCGTAATCTGAAAGATTTCAAAGTAGATTTACAACATTCCGTAGATTTGAAAAACCAGCTTCCGGAAGATATTTTTTCCATTGCGGAAAGCGGAATTTACGGCGAAAAAGATTTTAAATTTCTAAAAGAAAAAGGATTTGACGGATTTTTGATGGGTGAATATTTTATGAAAAATGAAAATCCCGGAGAGAAATTCGGGGAATTCGTTTCAAATGTAGCAATGTAAACTTGTAAGAATCTAACAATGGAACCACAAAACCAGCAACTATCAACCGTCAACTATCAACTAAAGGTTTGCGGATTAAAAAAGCTTAATCAGATTCAGGAATTGATTGACCTGAATGTTGATTTTTTGGGATTTATTTTCTATGAAAAATCGCCTCGTTATGTTCTGAATCATTTGACTTTTAAACAGATTAAAAACATCAAACATCAGGGAAAAGTTGGGGTTTTTGTAAATGAAGATTTGGAAAAAGTGATTGATATTATCGAAAAAACGGATATTCAATACATTCAGTTACACGGCGATGAAGACGAGGATTTTATCTCTGAACTGAAAGACCGATTAATGGATACTATTAAGATTATTAAAGTAGTTCGGATTCCGTTTGTCATTCCGACGAAGGAGGAATCTCAGAGGTTCTTCACTTCGCTTCGCTCCGTTCAGAATGACATTGATTACATTTTATTTGATACTGATAGCCAATCTTTCGGCGGAACAGGAACATCGTTCGACTGGACGATTTTGAATGAAATGGCAATTCCCGTTCCTTATTTTTTGAGTGGAGGAATTTCTTTGAAAGATATTGAGAATTTGCAAAACTTTGTCAAAGTTAATCTGCGTGAAAATAAAACTTTGACAAAGTTCAAACCACCATTTGCCCTCGATATTAATTCTAAATTTGAAATCGAACCAGGAAATAAAGACGTAGAAAAAGTAAAAGAATTTTTATCATTAATAAAAAATGAAAAATCACCAATATAAAAGTAAAATAGTCTGGACTGGAAATACCGGAGAATCCACAAAAAACTATCATTCTTATCAAAGAAATTATACAATTTCAATTAATGGAAAAACTAATATTTTGGGTTCATCTGACCCAGCTTTTTTAGGAAATCCGGAGCTTCATAATCCCGAGGATTTATTGTTGGCTTCGGTTTCTTCGTGCCATTTGTTGTGGTATCTTCATTTTTGTTCTGTTAACAAAATTCTGGTTTTGGAATATGAAGATTTTGCCGAAGGAACAATGATTGAAAATGAAAACAGAAGCGGAAAATTCACTGAAATTATATTAAAGCCAAAAATTGTTGTCGCCGAAAAAGAAATGATTGAAAAAGCTGTTGAACTTCATCAGAAAGCGAATGAACATTGTTTCATTGCGAATTCTTTGAATTTTGAAGTGAAGCATCAGCCGGAAATAACTTATAAACAAAATTAAAAATGAACTTTCAAAACCCAGATAAAAATGGTTATTATGGTGATTTCGGCGGTGCTTTCATTCCCGAAATGCTTTATCCGAACGTTGCCGAATTACAGGGAAAATATCTCCAGATTATTGAATCTGAAGAATTCCAAAACGAATTTCAGGATTTGTTGAAGAACTATGTTGGACGCGCTACTCCACTCTATTTCGCGAAAAATTTAAGCGAAAAATATGGAACAAAAATTTTCCTGAAACGCGAAGATTTGAACCACACCGGAGCACATAAAATCAACAATGCACTCGGACAGGCTCTGCTGGCAAAAAAACTCGGAAAACACAGAATTATCGCGGAAACCGGAGCAGGACAACACGGAGTTGCAACTGCAACTGCCTGCGCTTTGCTTGGTTTGGAGTGCATCGTTTATATGGGCGAAATCGATATCCAAAGACAAGCGCCGAATGTTGCCCGAATGAAAATGCTCGGTGCAAAAGTCGTTCCTGCAACTTCCGGTTCAAAAACTCTGAAAGATGCGGTAAATGAAGCATTGAGAGACTGGATTAACAATCCCTCAACAACGCATTATATCATTGGAAGCGTGGTCGGACCTCATCCTTTTCCGGATTTGGTGGCAAGATTTCAGAGCGTTATTTCCAAAGAAATTAAGGAGCAGTTAAATGAAAAAATCGGTCGGGAAAATCCTGATTATCTCATTGCCTGCGTCGGTGGCGGAAGCAATGCTGCCGGAACTTTTTATCATTTTGTGAATGAAAAAAATGTGAAAATCATTGCTGCGGAAGCAGGAGGCTTAGGCATTGATTCTGGAAAATCGGCAGCGACCACTTTTCTCGGAACTTTGGGAATTCTCCACGGAAGTCAAAGTTTGGTAATGCAAACCGAAGACGGACAAGTTATTGAGCCGCATTCCATTTCTGCAGGTTTGGATTATCCGGGAATCGGGCCTTTTCACGCCAATTTATTCAAAGAAAATCGGGCGGAATTTTTCAGCATTAATGACGATGAAGCCCTGAAATCCGCATTTGAACTCACGAAAACCGAAGGAATCATTCCGGCTCTGGAAAGTGCCCACGCTCTCGCCGTTCTGGACAAAAAGAAATTTGCAAAAGACGATATTGTCGTCATTTGTCTTTCAGGAAGAGGCGATAAGGATATGGAAACGTATTTGAAAAGTATGGAAGACGGAAGCGGGAAGAAAGAAGTTGAATAATGAAAATCAAAAATTGAAATTTAAAATTAATAAGCTTTATAAAAAATGATTACACACGATAATAACTTCCCACTTCCATCTTCCATCTTCCAGCCCAAAAAGCTGAACATCTACTTCACTGCCGGAATTCCCAATCCGGAAGATACCGGAAAAATTGCAAAACTTATTCAGGAGAGCGGTGCCGATATGATGGAAATCGGGATTCCGTATTCCGATCCGGTTGCAGACGGAGAAGTGATTCAGCAGGCGCATTCCCTCGCTTTGAAAAACGGAATGTCGATAAAAAAACTGTTTGAACAACTGGCGGAAATCAAAAATTCTGTAACGATTCCGAAAATTCTGATGGGCTATCTGAATCCGGTTTTACAGTTCGGATTTGAAAATTTCTGTCAAAAATGCAAAGAAACAGGAGTTTCAGGACTGATAATCCCCGATTTACCGCCTTATGAATTTAAAAACAAATATGGAGAAATTCTGAAAAAATATAATTTGAATTTTACTTTTCTCATTACGCCGGAAACTTCGGAAGAACGCATCAAATATCTGGATTCTTTAAGTTCCGGATTTTTGTATGCAGTGAGTTCTTCTTCCACAACAGGAAACGAAAATGCAGTTTTAAAAAACGAAAATTATTTGGAAACATTATCAAAATTAAATTTAAAAAATCCCGTATTCATCGGATTTGGAATAAAAAATAAAGAAGATTTTGAAAACGTTACCGAAAAAGCTCAAGGCGGAATCATCGGAACAGCTTTCGTGAAAATTCTTCTGGAAAATAAAAACCTGACAGAAAAAGCGGGAAACTTTATCCGGAATATCCGTGAATGAATGAAATACCGGGTTGCAATCATCTCATTATAATCTTATCTTTATACCCTAAATTTTTATTGAAATATGGAAATCAACTGGAGAACCGCAAAAGAATACGAAGATATTACCTACAAAAAATCTGACGGCGTTGCGAGAATCGCCTTTAACAGACCGGAAGTGAGAAACGCTTTCCGCCCGAAAACCACTTCAGAATTGTACGACGCTTTTTATGACGCTTACGAAGATTCTTCGATTGGTGTCGTTCTTTTAACAGGAGAAGGACCAAGTCCGAAAGACGGCGGTCACGCATTTTGCAGTGGTGGCGACCAGAAAGCGAGAGGACATCAAGGTTACGTTGGCGATGACGGAAGACACCGTTTGAATATTCTGGAAGTTCAAAGACTGATTCGTTTTATGCCGAAAGTCGTGATTGCTGTTGTGAACGGTTGGGCAGTTGGTGGCGGACATTCTCTGCACGTGGTTTGCGATTTGACTTTGGCAAGTGAAGAACACGCCATTTTTAAACAAACCGATGCTGATGTAACGAGTTTTGACGGTGGTTACGGTTCTGCCTATTTAGCCAAAATGGTCGGACAGAAAAAAGCGAGGGAAATTTTCTTTTTGGGAAGAAATTATTCCGCGAAAGATGCCGAAGCAATGGGAATGGTGAATGCCGTAATTCCTCACGCAGAACTGGAAGACACTGCTTATCAGTGGGCTCAGGAAATTCTGGCAAAATCTCCGACTTCTATCCGTATGCTGAAATTTGCAATGAATCTCACTGACGACGGAATGGTAGGACAGCAGGTTTTTGCAGGAGAAGCCACAAGATTGGCGTATATGACGGACGAAGCAAAAGAGGGAAGAAACGCATTTCTGGAAAAGAGAAAACCGGATTTCGGGGAAGACCAGTGGATTTCTTAATTTAAAGTTATGTCAAAAAACAGCCCCTTAAAAAATAGCTTTGAATTTCTGAAACAACTCAGCAGAAACAACAATCGTGCGTGGTTTACAGAACATAAACCGGAATACGATGCGATTGCGAAAGCCAATAAAATATTCTTTAACGATATTTTTTCGGATTTTCAGAAGCACGATGATTTGGCGAATATTCATATTTTCAGAATTTATAAAGATGTTCGTTTTTCTAAGGATAAAACGCCGTATAAAACCAATTTCGGAGCAGGATTATCCCGAAAAAAGCCATTATTAAGAGGGGGTTATTATATTCATTTAGAACCAAACAACAGTTTTGTCGGCGGTGGTTTTTGGGCTCCGAACAATGAAGACTTATTTCGTATTCGTAAGGAATTTGAAATTGATATTAATGAAATCAACAAAATTACTTCGGACAAAACTTTTGGAAAATATTTTGGAAAACTCGAAGGAGAAGACGGCGTAAAAACCGCACCGAAAGGTTTTGACAAAAATCATCCGGCGATTGATCTGATTAAGAAAAAACAATACGTCGTAATGAGAAAATTCTCCGATAAAGAAGTTTTTTCCGATGATTTTCAAAAGGAAATTATTGCGACCTTTCTCGCAATGCGTCCTTTTTTCGATTATATGAGCGATGTGCTGACAACTGATTTGAATGGAGAATCTTTGATTTAACAGAAAAAACCTATCAAACCATCACTCCTCTCCTATTTCAGATACTTGGTTATCGCTTCATCCGTAGGTTTTACAGAACTTACGAAGCTGTCGATAAGCTTTCCGTTTTCGTCAACCAGAAATTTGGTAAAATTCCAGAGAATGTCGGAATTCTTTACACCATTTAATTCCTTTTCAGTGAGAAATTTGAAAATCGGAGCAGTATCATCGCCTTTCACGGAAACTTTTGCTGCCATCGGGAAAGTTACGCCGTAATTCTTCTGGCAGAAAGCACCGATTTCTTTATTTGTTCCCGGTTCCTGTCCGCCGAAATTATTGGCAGGAAAACCGACGATTACCAGTTTCTCCTTGTATTCTCCATACAATTTTTCCAGATCAGCGTACTGCGGTGTGAATCCGCATTCCGAAGCCGTGTTCACAATCAGGACTTTCTTTCCTTTGAAATCGGCAAAATTAATTTCTCCGCCGTCAAGGCTTTCTACTTTATAATCATAAATGGTTTTTCCCATAAGTTCTTTGGTTTTTGCTTTTGAGATTTCGGATTTTTTCTGTGCGCAGCTCTGGATCATTGCAGCTACGGAAAGCAGGAAAATGAATATTTTTTTCATAATTTATAAGTTTGGAAGATGGGAGTTGGAAGATGGAAGTTTACAGGTTTACGTTTTATTTGACATATTTTTTTATTTTAACTGGTTTCTGAAACCGATTATTTGATTCATTAAATTATAACAATCATCATACATTTCTTTGAAAATTTCGTCGGAAATGTAGTATCTGTTTTTCGCTTTGTACAAACAAGTAACAACTTCGGCTAAAGAACGAATAGAATAACCTAAAAATTTTCTAAATTCCGGTTTGGATTGTAAGATTGAACCTTCGGAAATATTGAGTGCGACAGAATCACTTGCACGTTTAATTTGAGAAGATAAATTGAACAGCTCATCTTTTAAGCCCAAAGAAATCGAATGTATTTTTTCTCCGAATTCCATAGCTTTCTGCCAAATGATCAATTTTTCAAATTTAAAACTCATTTCATAATTATATATTCATTAATCTTCCAACTTCTCTCTTCCATCTTCCATCAGAATTTAAAAGTATTCTCGGGAAGCACTTTATTGGTTTCGATTTTATTCAGTAAAATTACATAATCACCGTCTTTTTTGGGTGAAGAACTCTCAATGCGGAAAGGAAACATCAGGTTTCCGACTTTTTTGTAATCGGCATAAATCAGGGTTTCTTCTTTCTTTTCCTCTTTCAGAAGCATATAATTCTTCACATCGAAATAATAGACGTTCTTGTTCACATTTTTTGTAAGCTCCACTTTATGACAATAGATTTCGCCTACTTTTTCCTTTCCGAGATATTTCGCCTGAAACCCCTTATTTTCCCAATCAATAAAATCGTTATCGAAACTTTCCGGAACATAATTCGGATATTCCTGAATTTTATTGGTCGCATAATTCATCGCGTAACCTTTTTTCCCATCGAAACCTTCAATTGCAGTTTCCTTTTTATTGATAAAAATAGAAGTTTTCGTGAGATTCGGACGCTGCTGATAGATCGCAATCGGATATTCGTCATTCACTCCCAAAGTTACTTTTCCTGTTAAAATTACGGAATTCAGAAGTTTCCAGTTCGTCAGTCCGCCGGAATTTTCGATGTTCTGATCTATGATTTCTTTGGCGGTTTGAGAAAATAATCCGACTGAAAAAAACAGGGTAATTATATAAAGAATTCGTTTCATTAATTAAAAGTTAAGATCAAATATAAATCTATTCTTATTTTTGAAAAAATATTTGAGGATATTATTTTTACTAATTTTTATTTTGAATGATTTTCCGGGCTTTTTCCAAATCTTCCGGAGTATCGATTCCGATTCCTATAAAATCGGTTTCTATCATTTTAATGCGTTTTCCATATTCCAGATAGCGTAACTGTTCCAGTTTTTCGGCGATTTCCAAAGGTTTCATCGGTAATTTTGTAAATTCCAGCAACGCCTCTTTCCTGAAAGCATAAACGCCGATATGCTTAAAATATTCTGTTTCCGCCGAAGTTTCTCTCAGATACGGAATTACGGAACGGCTGAAATATAGCGCAAAACCTGCATTATCCGTAATCACTTTCACATTGTTCGGATTTTCGATCTCTTTTTTTTCTTTCAGCTTGATCTTTAATGAAGCCAAAGAAATTTTTTTATTAAAATCATTTTTGAAAACCTCGATCAGCTGTTTCAAGGGTTCTGTTTTCAGAAAAGGTTCATCACCCTGAACATTGATGACGATATCGCAATCTATATTTGCAACAGCTTCTGCAATTCTGTCGCTTCCGGTTTCGTGTTGTCCCGTCATCAAAGCATTTCCGCTGTTTTTTTTAATTTCATTAAAAATAATTTCGGAATCGGTCGCCACAAAAACATCATCAAAAAGTCGGGTTTTCGCCACATTCTGATAGGTTGTAGCAATTACGGTTTTGTTTCCCAAAATTTCCATTAATTTTCCAGGAAACCGTGTAGAGTTATATCTTGCTGGAATTACAGCGATGATTTTCATATCTGATATTTCTTTATAACGTTATTAAGCAACTCTTGATCTTACAAAAGTTTTACAAGTGCATTCTCCAGTTTCGGAAGCATCATTTTAATTTCATCTAAAGAAAGTCCGCCAACGGAAGCACGGAACCAAGGCTCGGATTTTTCATCTCCGAATGCTGAAAACGGCACCAATGCTGTCCCGCCTTCATTGATCAGGTAAAAAACCAGATCCGAAGAGTTTTCAATTTTCGATCCGTCAGGTTTTGTTTTTCCGATATAATCTAATTTTATGGTCAGATATAAAGCGCCCATCGGTTCGATACTTTCCACCGAAAGTCCCTTATTTTTCAATTCCTGGACGCCTTCGTGAAGAACTTTCAGGCTCTCTTCCAAACGGTTTTTATACACTTTTACGAACGAATTTACATTGTCAGGATTTTCATAAAAAACCGCTACTGCTTCCTGTTCCGGTTTCGGAGCCCAGGCTCCGACGTGCGTGAGAAGCGCTTTCATTTTATCAATAATATGAGCCGGACCAAATCCCCAGCCAACACGAACTCCGGTCGCGGCGAGGCATTTTGAAATTCCGTCAATATAAATGGTATAATTTTTCATTTCCGCAAAAAGAGAAACCGGATCCACGTGTTCCGCTCCGAAAGTCAGATTAGAATAAATCTGGTCGTACATCAGATAAAGCGGCTTTTCATTTTCTCCCCTTTTGGAATTTTCTTCCAGAATCATTTCGCAGATATCGGAAAGCTGCTGCTTTGTAAACATCGTTCCGGTAGGATTCAGCGGTGAGCAAAGGCTTAAAAGAACAGCATCTTTTATATGCGGTTTCAGATCTTCGGCAGTCGGAAGAAAATTATTTTCCATTTTTGCTTTCACTTCAACAGCGTTTGCGGAAGTAAGATAAGCGTAATGATTGTTATTCCACGATGGAATCGGGTAAATCACTTTATCGCCTTCATCCACAATCGTTTTATAAACCGCATAAATCAAAGGTCTGGAACCGGCAGTAATCAGAATATCATCCGCAGAATAATCCAGATTCCAGCGCGATTTCAAATCTTCGGAAACCGATTCCCGTAAAGACAACAAGCCGTTTGCAGGAGGATAATTGGTGAGATCATTTCGATACGCTTTTGTGATTTCTTCTTTCAGAAGTTCAGGAATCGGATAGATATTGGAATTCAGATCACCGATGGTAAGGTTGGCAATTTCAGCGCCTTTTGCTTTCATATCGTTTACTTCATTCCCGATTTTTACAATTTCAGAACCTACCAGATTGGCAGCCAGCTTGGATACTTTCACTTTTTTTAATTTTTATAAAAGGTTAATTTACTCGTCATAATCCGTGATTTTGATTTCTTTTTCAAAAAAAAATCTCAAAAATTAAAAGCTTAATTATTGAGAATCTTATTATTAAAATATTTAAATCAAAATCTTTTTCAAATAAAATTTTCAACATTCATTTTTGCAGATATGTTTGTATTTTATTTTCATCAGATTACGCGTTCTTATTTTTCTCTAACTTCACAAATGTAATGAAAATTAAAAGAATCCGGGTTTCCTGATTTTATAAATTATGTTAAAAAAACAAAAAAAATATTCAGAAATTTTTTCTGAATATTTTTAAAATGTATTTTATTTTTCTTAGAAAATCTCTCTTCCTGAAAAATGAAATTTCGCTTCGATCAATGCGTTTTCATCGGAATCCGAACCGTGTACAGCATTTTCGCCGACACTTCTCGCGTACAATTTTCTGATGGTTCCTTCCGCAGCATTTTCCGGATTGGTAGCGCCGATCAGCGTTCTGAAATCTTCCACCGCATTTTCTTTTTCCAAAACAGCAGCCACAATCGGACCTCTGCTCATAAATTCCACCAATTCTCCGTAGAAAGGTCTTTCGGAATGGATTTCATAGAATTTTTTCGCATCATCTACTGTAAGCTGAGTAAGTTTCAAGGCTTTAATTTTGAATCCTGCTTCGGAAATTTTTCCTAAAATAGCGCCAATGTGCCCGTCTTCAACAGCATCGGGTTTAATCATTGTAAATGTTAAATTACCTGACATAATTATTTTTTAATTTTTGTAGCGCAAAAGTAAGAAAAGTTTTTTATATTTGTCCCCGAAAATTCTGATGAGAATTTCCCGAAAATTTTTTGGCATACTACTTGCTTATACTTTTTCGATTCTCATGTTTAATTTGAGTTTTCATGGTTATTAGTTTTTACCCGACTTCGGTCGGGTTTTTTATTTGGCAGAATTTTCCTCTGCTTCTTCCATTATTTTAAGGTAAGTATAATAGCGTGTTTCGGGAATTTCTCCGGCTTCCACTTCTTGAATTACGGCACATTTCGGTTCGTTAATATGAAGGCAGTTGTGGAATTTGCAGTTTCTTCCTGTTTCAAATATTTCGGGGAAATAATGCTGAATCTCGGTTTTATCTACATCAATCATCGCAAATTCCCGAACTCCGGGAGTATCGATCACGCTTCCGCCGAAATCCCAAAAATACATTTGCGCAAAGGTGGTTGTATGCTTTCCCTTAAGATGAGCATCCGAAATTTCCGCCGTTTTCAGGTTCAATCCTGGTTGAAGTGCATTTACCAATGTAGATTTCCCACTGCCGGAATGTCCGAAAAAAACTGAAGTTTTATCTCTTAATATCTCTTTCAGAGTATTTAGATTTAATTTCGAGTAAGATGAAATCTCTAAACTTTGATACCCTATTTTGTTATACAATTGTTTAATATTCTCAACAATCTCCAAATCATTTTCATCCAGAACATCCATTTTATTGAATAAAATCAACGGCTGAATATTGTACGCTTCGCAGCATACTAGAAAACGGTCAAGAAAGCCTAATGATGTTTCCGGAAAACGAAGCGTGTAAATGAAACACGCAATATCAATATTGGAAGCAATAATATGCGATTCCTTGGAAAGATTTACGGATTTCCGGATGAGATAATTTTTGCGTGGTTCAATCTTCGTGATCCACGCAATATCATCCTGTTCCAGCTGAAATTCCACAAAATCCCCGACTGCAACCGGATTGGTCAATCGGTTTTTCAAAAGCTTGAATTTTCCCCGTATTCTCGCTTCGAAAAATTTTCCGCTATCGCGGTCTAAAACCTGATACCAGCTTCCTGTGGATTTTGTAATCAGTCCGGATCGAGATAAAGGTTGAGGCAAAGGCAAAGGTTGAGGTTTAGGAAAAATTAAACTATAATTTTTAGGCTTAGAGTTTTGCGAAGATACTATTTTTTCTTAATATTTCTGCATCTTTCTTTGCCTTTACCTCTACCTGTTTTCAATCATAATACTGTTCTGAACTTCAATACTCTCTTCGTGAATGGCTTTGAAAACTTTCTCGATGAATTCCTGTGACATTCCTGTTTCAAATGCTTTCTGGGAAGCATATTCCGTAATTACTTTCCAGCGATCCGGCTGGAAAATAGCGATGTTATTCTGCTTTTTTAATGTCCCGATCTTTTCGGCGATTTTCATTCTTTGGGAAAGAAGCTCAATCAGTTGGAAATCGATATCGGAAATTAAAGTTCTGTGTTTTCCCAAATCGTCTTCATATCCGGAAATATCGGATTTTCTGATTTTCAGATTCGAAATCAGTTCCGCCAGAACTTCAGGCGTAATCTGCTGTGAAGCATCGCTCCACGCTTCATCAGGATTGCAATGTGTTTCGATCATCATTCCTTCATAACCCACATTCAGGGCTTCCTGCGCAATTCCTGCCAATCCGGTTCGGTTTCCGCAAATATGCGACGGATCCACGATCATCGGAATATCGGGAAACTGATTTTTAAAATCCAGAGCGATATGCCAGTTTGGTGTATTTCTGTATTTTGTTTTTTGGTAAGATGAGAATCCGCGGTGAATCGCTCCGATATTTTCAATTCCCTGCCCGAGAAGCCGTTCCATTGCGCCGATCCAAAGCGCAAGATCCGGATTTACGGGGTTTTTTACCAAAACAGGTTTATTAGTTCCTCTCAGCGCAACCGCAATTTCCTGAACAGTAAAAGGATTTACGGTAGAACGCGCTCCGATCCACAAAATATCTACATCCGCTTCCAAAGCCGCAAAAACGTGATGCGCATTGGCAACTTCCGTGGCAGTTTTGAAACCGTATTCTTCTTTTACTTTTTTCAGCCAGTTCAGCCCGATCACTCCAACTCCTTCAAAACCGTTGGGCTTGGTTCTCGGCTTCCAGATTCCGGCACGAAAAACAGGAACCGGCGCTCCGGATTCTTTAATTCTTTTTGCGGTTTCCAGCATTTGCGCTTCACTTTCGGCGCTGCAAGGTCCGGCAATTACAAGCGGCTGGGAAAATTCTTTTATCCAATCGTTCTTCAATTCGTTCAGGTTCATTTTTTATCTAAATTTTTGTTTAATTAATACAATGGTTGAGCGGTTATAAATTTGAATTTATAATTCCTTTCAAAAAATACCGTTTAAAATTTTTAATAAGCTGCGGAATCTGAGGTCGTTCCGCGTTTTTTTGAGAAAGAAATTCAGTTAGTTTTTCCAATAAAATCGGTAATACGTTCTGAAATTTCTGTAATAATATTCAAAAAAGCCAAATAATCCGCCAAAATAAAAGGCAGATTCCGAAGTCGGGAAATATGGAAATTGTTTTGCTTCCATTCTTAATAATTCCTTTTGTATAAAGGTTTTTCAGCTTTTTTATTTAATGAATTTTCTTTTCTCCAAAAGAAATCCGGAACAAATATATACATTTATGATAAATCAAACTTCATCAGATCGTCCAAATCTTTTAAAACCGGGTTAATTTCCGCAAATTTTTCAAAAATCGACCGTTTGGTTACAATCTCTTTTTTCAGGCTGACATCGGTTTTGTATTCAAAAGAAAGCTTGTAATGATTGGCCTTTCTTTTAAAATGATTGAAAAATTCTCCCTGAATCTTATCAAATTCCTTTCTTGCCGATTCCGACGGATAATGAATGCAAATGGTGTTTTCATCAGCTTTTGAAAATTTAAAACCGCTCACCGCGCTGTACAATATCGTATCTCTTTTTTTGATATCCTCTAGAAATTTGTCCCATTCGGCTTGAAGGTCAATTTCCGTAAAATGATGGGCTGGAAGTTCTTCTTCCTTTGTTTCTGAGACGGTATTTTCTAAAATTTCTTCTTTTTTATTTAGCTTTTCCTGAATACTGAATTTTGAAAACGACTTCGGAGATTGCAGCGGAACCGCAGATCTTTCAATTACTTTTTCAGGAATTTCGGGTTCAGGCTTCGGAGTTTCTTTTGGTTGAATTTCCGGTTTTTTTTCAATTAGCTTTTCAGAAGCTTCTTTAAGAAAAGGTGCGAGAATTAAGAACTTTTTTTTTTAGAATCCAAACCGTTTGCGGTGAGACTTGAAAGCTGCATCAGCGCAATTTCCACCGTAAGTCTCGGGTTTTTGGAATTTTTATAATTGATATCGGCGTGGTTACAGATCTCAATGGCATCAATTAATTGCTGAGCTGTCCACTTTTGGCTCTGTTCGGAAAACTTGGCTTTGGTCTTCTCTCCTACTTCAATCAAAGCCAGTGTTGAAGGATTCTGCGCCATCATCAGATCACGGAAATGATTTCCCAATCCTGCAATAAAAATATGAGCATCAAAACCTTTTTTCACGATTTCATTGAAAGCCGTCAAAGTTTCCGGAATTTTATTTTCGTGAGCCAGATCCACAATATTCAGATACTGGTCGTAATCCAGAATATTGAGTACTTCCGCCGCTTTTGCAAGGGTAATATTTTTCTGTGAAAATGTGGAAAGCCTGTCGAAGATCGAAAGCGCATCACGAAGCGCACCGTCTGCTTTCTGGGCGATCAGGTATAAAGCATCGTCTTCGTATTGTACAGCTTCTTTTTCCGCAATTTTTCTGAGATGTTCCTGAATATCCTCAATCGTGATTCTCTTAAAATCATAGATCTGACAGCGGGACAAAATCGTCGGAATAATCTTGTGCTTTTCCGTAGTTGCCAAAATAAAAATCGCGTGAGCAGGCGGTTCCTCCAATGTTTTCAGGAAAGCATTGAAAGCAGCTGCAGAAAGCATATGAACCTCGTCAATAATATACACTTTGTATTTCCCGACTTGCGGCGCAAAACGCACCTGATCGATCAGTTCGCGGATATCGTCAACAGAATTATTGGAAGCGGCATCCAACTCATAAATGTTGTAAGCAAAACCGTCTTCCGAAGTGGAACCGTCTTTTTCGTTGATTTTTCTGGCGAGAATTCTGGCGCAGGTGGTTTTCCCGACACCTCTCGGTCCGCAGAAAAGCAATGCCTGTGCAAGCTGGCTGTTTTCAATGGCGTGCTCCAAAGTATCGGTAACGTGCGATTGCCCGACAACAGTGTCGAATTCCTGCGGACGATATTTCCGTGCTGATACGATGAAGTTTTCCATTCGTCAAAAATAGGGATTATTCTTTGAAAAAGAAAGATATCACAAAAAATTCCACAAAAACATAAGAAAAAACAAATCAATGAATTAATTTTGGTTTTATGAAACTTACGCCGAAACATTCTGCAAGCGATATCACCATTTTTTCGGAAATGACAGCTCTTTCCGTGAAAAATAACGCCATTAATCTTGCACAGGGATTTCCCGATTACGAAATTGATGAAAGACTGAAAAAATTTTTAGGAAAAGCGACTGAACGGAATTTCAACCAATATGCTCCGTTAACCGGAAATCCTTTGCTCATCAATAATCTGATTGAATTTAATAAAAAACGAAAAATTCCGGTTGAGTTTTCCTCATCGGAAATTACGATTATTCCGGGTGCAACCTACGGAATTTATACGGCACTTTCCGCGATTTTGCAGCGTGATGATGAAGTAATCATCCTCGAACCTGCTTATGACAGCTATCAGCCTGCTGTGGAAATGAACGGCGGAATTCCGGTTTTTGTTTCGCTGAATGAAAATTTTAAAGTGGACTGGAATCTTTTTAAATCCAAAATTTCGGAAAAAACAAAAGCGGTTATCGTGAATTCACCGCATAATCCGTCGGGAAAGATCTGGAAAAAAGAAGACTGGGAAAATCTCTGGAATTGTATCAAAAATACCGAGATCATTGTAATTTCCGATGAAGTTTACGACCTGATTCATTTTGACAATATTGAATTTACCAGCGCGATGCATCATCCCGAGATCGGGAAAAGATGTTTTTCCATTTATTCTTTCGGGAAAATGTTTCACATTACCGGCTGGAAAGTGGGATATATTTTGGGAAATGAAGAATTTACAAAAGCATTCCGGAGGATCCATCAGTATCTTACTTTTTCAGTGAATTCTCCTGCACAACAGGCTTTGGCAGAATATCTCGAAATTTTCGATGCCGAAAAAAACAGGGAAATGATGCAGCAGAAAAGAGATTTTTTTCTTTCGGAAATCAGGAATATTCCTTTCACGCTGAAACATATTTCGGAAGGAAGCTATTTTCAGGTTTTGGGTTACGAAAAAATTTCCGGTTTGGATGATAAAGCTTTTGCATACTGGCTTACGGAAAATCACAAAGTCGCTTCTATTCCGCTGAGCGCCTTTTATCACGACCGAAAAAATACGAATTCCGTGCGGTTTTGTTTTGCCAAAAAAGAAGAAACGATTCTGGAAGCGGTGAAAAATCTGAGAAATTTGTAGAATGCTATCGGCTTTCGGCAATCCGCTTTCAGCTTTCAGCTAAAAGAAATTGCTTATTTTTCATTGCAGACAGCAGACAGCCGATAGCTTATCTTCTAACGTGGCAGTCCAGCAAATGATCATTTACCATTCCTGTTGCCTGCATATGTGCATACACTACGGTTGATCCGAGAAATTTAAAACCTCTTTTTTTCAAATCTTTTGAGAGGCGGTCTGAAATTTCCGTGGTTGCAGGAATTTCCTTTAAGGTTTTAAAATGATTGTCAACAGGCTTTCCGCCTACAAAATCCCAGATGTATTTTGAAAAACTTCCGAATTCTTTCTGAACTTCCATAAATTTCTGGGCATTGGAAACCGTTGCCAGAATTTTCAGGCGGTTTCGGATAATTCCTGAGTCCTGCATCAGTTCTTCCTGCTTTTTTTCCGGATAAAGCGCTATTTTTTTATAATCAAAATTGTTGAATGCTTTTCTGAAATTTTCCCTTTTGCTGAGAATCGTGTACCAGCTCAAGCCTGCCTGAAAACTTTCCAGAACCAGAAATTCAAAAATCGTTTCATCATCATAAACGGGTTTTCCCCATTCTTCATCGTGGTATTTCCGGTAAAGATCATCTTTTTCGCACCAACCGCAGCGTATTATTTCGCTCATATTTTTTAGGTTTCAGAATTTGTTTTCCAAAGTTACATAATTTTCACATTAAGATTTATTTAACAAAAATCTTCTTCTCGTGGCTGAATTCTTGAATGTTTCACATCATCAAATATTTATTAATCTAAAAAAATAAAGTTATGGACAATCAGAATTATGACAAAGCAGAAAATGCTGTCAATAAAATGCAATGGAAAGCGAATGATTATGCGGAAAGAGCGAAAGATTACATCCGCGAACAGCGTGCAAGAAATGAGGAACCGACACAGGAAGGCTGGTTTAATACCGTAAAAGAAAATGTTTCCGATGCGTGGGAAAGTACGAAAGATGCTGCACACGATGCTTGGGAAAGCACAAAGAACTGGGCAGACAAAACCTGGGAAAAAACCAAAGATGCAGCTGAAGATGCGAAAGCGGAATTCAGAAAAGCGACGAATTAAGAAAATTCATAAGTGATGCGAAAGAGTGGAGAATCAGAGATTTCTGATTCTCTTTTTATTTTCTTTTTTCAGTAAAAACTTACTCCCATTCAATCGTTGCAGGTGGTTTACTCGAAATATCGTACACTACCCTGTTGATTCCGCGTACTTCGTTGATGATTCTGTTGGAAACAATTTCCAGAAAATCGTAAGGAAGTCTGCTCCACGTTGCCGTCATAAAATCTATGGTATTGGCAGAGCGAACTGCCGCAGTATATTCATACGTTCTTTCGTCGCCCATTACTCCAACCGATTTTACGGGAAGCAGCACCACGAAAGCCTGAGAAACTTTTTCGTACAAATCGTGCCTGTATAATTCTTCAATAAATATATCGTCGGCTTCCTGCAAAATTTTTACTTTTTCCACATCCACTTCTCCCAGAATTCTGATTCCCAGTCCCGGTCCCGGAAAAGGATGCCTGTACACTAAATGATGCGGAATTCCCAGTTCTTCTCCTACTTTCCGCACTTCGTCCTTAAACAGTTCACGAAGCGGTTCCAGCAGTTCCAAATTCATTTCTTCCGGAAGTCCGCCTACATTGTGGTGGGACTTGATAACGGCAGAAGGTCCTTTCACGGATTGGGATTCTATAACATCGGGATAAATCGTTCCCTGTGCTAAAAATTTGGCATCGTCAAATTTTTTGGATTCTTCATCAAAAACGTGAACAAACTCGTTGCCGATGATTTTACGTTTTTCTTCGGGGTCGGAAATTCCCTTTAATTTCGAGAGAAAACGCTCCGAAGCATCAATCATTTTGATATTCATCCGGAAATGTTCCCCGTAATTTTCCATTACTTTTCTGCCTTCGTCTTTTCGTAAAAGTCCGGTATCCACGAAGATACAGTTGAGCTGGTCGCCGATTGCTTTATGAATAAGAACTGCCGCAACCGAAGAATCCACACCTCCGGAAAGCCCGAGAATGACTTTGCTGCTTCCTACTTTTTCGCGGATTTCGGAAACGGTTCTTTCGATATAGTTCGTCAGCTTCCAGTTTTTTTCTGCTTTGCAGATATTGAAGACGAAATTTTCCAGCATTTTCGCTCCTTCTTCGGTATGCGAAACTTCGGGATGAAACTGTACGGTGAAAATATTTTTCTTTTCGTTTGCCATTGCAGCAATGACATCCGATTTTCCGGAAATTTCAAAACCTTCGGGAACGGTTTCCACTTCGTCAAAATGGCTCATCCATACATTGGAATATCTGGAAATTCCTGCCAAAAGCGGATTGGAACGCAAAATTTCGAATTTCGCTTTTCCGTATTCGCCTTTCGTTCCTTTTCTTACTTTTCCGCCCAAAAGATGCGTGGTCAGTTGCATTCCGTAACAGATTCCCAAAATCGGAATTCTGGCATCGAAAAACGCTTTGTCGATTAAATGGGCATCTTCCGCATTCACGGAACTGGGACCTCCTGAAAGGATGATTCCGGCAGGTTTTTTTTCAAGAATTTCAGAAAGCGGCGTATTGTAAGGCAGAACCTCCGAATATACTCCGAAATCACGGATTCTTCTGGCAATGAGTTGATTGTATTGTGAACCGAAGTCGAGGATGATAATTCCGTTGTGCATATTTTTATTGGATGTTTGAGGATGAGCAATAAGTAATGGGTAATGGGGATTTTTACATTATTTTACATTTGACGAAATACCAATATGTCGCTGCTTCGCAGCTTTTTTATGATTTTCTGTTTTTTTAATTATCAGGATTTCGCTGCTTCGCAGCTTTTCGAAAAAACAATTCATTTATTAAAGTACTCTTTATTACTTATTACCAATTGCTAATTACTCATCAAATTGTCGATTATCGTTTTAGCCCCGATTGCAGCGGCATCCTTTGTGCAGCGAAGCGGAACAAAGATACAGCGGAAAGCGGGAAAAAGCTCCTAAAAAAAGCCCCGAAAAATCAGGGCATATCTTTAAAATTTACCGATATCTTCTCTGTAATATTCGTAATCGTACTGAATGGTAAGTGCATCGTCATATACTTTTTTCCGTGCTTCTTCGTAGGTTTTTCCTGTCGCCACGAGATTCAGAACTCTTCCTCCTGTCGTAACATAAGTGTCACCCTGCTTGGAAGCTCCCGCAAAAAGAATCTGGCTGTTCTTCACTCTGTCGGTATGTTTTATTTCGTAGCCGATTTCGTATTTTCCGGGATATCCGCCTGAACACATTACGAGACAGACTGCTTTTTCGTCTTTAAATTTCAGGTCGATGTCTTTTCCTTCAAGGCAATTATTGATAACATCCAGAAGATTGTTTTCCATTAATGCCATTAAAACCTGAGTTTCCGGATCTCCGAAACGCATATTGTATTCCAGGAGATACACTCCGTTTGCAGTAACCATTAATCCGAAGAAAATCACGCCTTTGAAATGAATTTTCTGTGCATTGAGACCTGCAATGGTAGGTTTCAGGATGTTTTCCGTAAAATCTGCAAAATGTTCCTGCGTGAACTGCGGACTCGGTGCAACGGTTCCCATTCCGCCTGTGTTATGACCTTTGTCGCCGTTTCCTGCTCTTTTGTAATCTTTCACCGGAATACACGGAAACAGGTCTTTTCCGTTGGAAAACGCGATAACGGAAGCTTCAAAACCGTTCAGATATTCTTCAATTACCAGCTGAATTCCGGCGTCACCGTGAACTCTCTCGATCATAAAGGAATGGATCACGGATTTTGCTTCATCCAGATCATCGCAAATCACCACGCCTTTTCCTCCTGCCAGTCCGCTTGCTTTTATCACAATCGGAAACTGCTGTTTTTCCACATATTCAAGCGCATCATTGTAAGCATCGAAAACCACCGCTTTCGCAGTTTTGATTCCGTTGGTCTGCATAAATTTTTTGGAAAAAGCCTTGCTTCCTTCCAGTTCCGCCGCATTTTTACGGGGACCGAAAACCAAAAGACCGTGATTTTTGAAATCGTCCACCAAACCTTCTACCAAAGGTGCTTCGGGACCGACAATGGTAAGATCAACTTTCTTTTGCAGGGCAAAATTCCGAAGTTCTTCTATGCTGTTTTCATATACATTTTTTCCCCAATCCGCCGTAGTTGCCGTTCCTTTGGCAAAATACATTTTGTCGATCCTGGGATCGTCTTTCAGCTTCCACGCAAGAGCGGACTCTCTTCCACCGTTACCTACAATTAATACTTTCATTTTTTCAGTGTAATTATTTTAATTCTCAAAAATACGATTTTGAAAGGGAATTTTCAAAATGATTTTCGGATGATTTGTTTTTGGGGGTTCTAAAAATGTTTTTGAAGTCCCACTGATGACACAGATTTACACAGATGAATTTAATTTTTTACCTACCTGTTGTGCATTTACAAAACAATATACAACATATTGATTATGTGTACTTTTGTCTTGAAACAAAAGTACCAAAAATTCAAGACTGGAAACTCGGCTAAAATTTTAAACAATTTCCTAAAATCTCCAAAACTCGGGCGGAAACCAAATTCGTTGTTTAAATTAAAATTTTCGCCGCCCTCAAACAGTGGAGATTTTTTAACGCAAATTCTTTAAAATTTCTTAACGCCTCCGTTTCCTAAGTCAAATCTAATTGATTTTCTGTTGTTTATTTTTTTACTCTAAATGCACAACGGGTTTTTTACCTATGTTTTTTAATGTAAAAAATGTCTCATTCCCGTGAACAGCATCGGAATTCCGTATTCATTGGCTGCCTGAACGGATTCTTCATCTCTCATACTTCCGCCCGGCTGAATAAGTGCTTTGATTCCCTGCTCTGCACAAAAATCTACCACATCTCTGAACGGGAAAAACGCATCGGAAGCGAGAACCAAATCTCCCTTAAATTTTTCTTTTGCTCTTTCTACGGCTTGCTGTGTCGCCCAAATTCTGTTCACTTGTCCGCCTCCGATTCCGATTGCCTGAACGCCGTTGGAAACCACAATTGCATTGGATTTTACATATTTTACCACTCTTTGAGCAAACAATAAGGATTTTTTCTGTTCTTCTGTCGGTTCGTTTTCCGTAACGGTTTTGATGTCGTCTGAAAATTGGTTATCACTTCCCTGAACGAGCATTCCGCCGTCGATTTTTACCCACGTCTGCTTATCGGAAACAGGATTTTTTATTTTGATGATTCTTAAATTCTTTTTCTTTTTTAAAATTTCCAACGCCTCTTCGTCAAAATCTGCTGCCATTACGATTTCAAGGAACGTTTTGTTGAGCTCTTCGGCAGTTGCGGCATCGATTTTAAAATTCATCGCCACAATTCCCCCGAAAATGGAAACAGGATCACATTCAAAGGTTTTTGCATAAGTTTCCAAAGCGGAAGTTCCCACTGCAACACCGCAAGGCGTGGAATGTTTCACGGCACAACAAGCCATTTCGTTTTTGAATTCGTCCACCACTTTCCAGCACAAATCCATATCCCTCAAATTATTGAAAGACAGTTCTTTTCCGCCCAAAATTTCAAAATCTTTCATCGCTCCGTTTTCCGTTGTGGAAACGTAATACGCCGCAGACTGATGCGGATTTTCGCCGTAACGCAAATCGGAAACTTTTTTGTAGGAAGCATTCAGATACTGTGGATATTCTTCGTCCAAAAGCATTTGGGAAATCGCAGCATCGTAAGCGGAAGTGAGGTTAAAGACTTTTCCTGCCAGAGTTTTTCGGGTTTCCAAAGTGGTATCGCCGGAAGCAGAAATTTCTTCTTTTACTTTTTCGTAATCATCCATATTCGTAATCACGGTTACGGATTTGAAATTTTTCGCCGCAGAACGAAGCATTGACGGACCTCCGATGTCGATGAATTCTACTTTTTCGTCCAGAGAAATGTCTTTGTTCGCATTTTCAAAAAACGGATACAGATTCACAATGACCATATCAATCAACCCGATTTCGTGCTGTTGAACGGTTTTCATATGCTCCTCGTTATCACGAACTGCCAAAAGTCCGCCGTGAACTTTCGGATGGAGGGTTTTCACGCGTCCGTCCAGCATTTCGGGGAATTCCGTAACTTCATCAATCTGAATGGGATTCAGTCCCGCTTCTTTCAGATGTTTGAACGTTCCGCCTGTGGAAATCAGTTCGTAATTGTTTTGTTCTAAAAATTTTGCAAAATCAATCAGGCTGTTTTTGTCGGATACGCTGATTAATGCTCGTTTCTTCATTTCTTTTATTTTTACTTTTTATTAGATTTTAATAATGATATATGTATAAAATTTTATTTTTCAGATACCAGCATTTTCCGGTTGATTTTCCGAATATAAAATCCGGATGTGCACTTTGATTATCCGATTTTTCGAATTCAGAAAGCGTTTCATTGTCTAACCAGTCAAATTTAAATTCTTTCTTTTGAAATTCCGGTTTTGGAAAATCAGCATTTTTATCGATTTCTTTGATTTTGGTCATTGCTTCATCATCAAAATACAAAACAACTTCTAAAAACAAATCCGACGGACTCGAAATTCTTCCCTGCGAATTATCAAAAAATGTATATTTGAATTTCACTTTTTGCAGAGGATAATCGTAATCCGTTACATTCATCATTCTTTTCAGTTTATCAATATCAGTCGATATTTCTGTTTTTATATTTTCATTTTGTTTAATATCGTTGTCTGAACTACCTGCGTCTTTTGTCTTATGACAGCAAACCAGAAAAAGAATAGATGTTATTGATAAAATTGCTTTTATGAATGGTTTCATATTTTAATTTATTTCGTCGCTTCGTGGCTGGGTTTTTATTTCATTACAACGGTTTTCCATTCTTTTACTGCTTTACCATTTGCTAAAACATCTGATATTTCTAAAAATTGGAATTCGTTTTTACCTGTTTTTCGATATAATTTATGAAAATCTTTAAATTGTTTGTATTCCTCATTTACCGCATAATTTATCTCGGCAATTTCTTTCCATTGATTATTTTTCAATGTCCATATTTTAAAATGTTTAAATCTGCTTGCACAACTCGAATAATATTGAGCAATTTCGTTACTTCCGTCTTCATCAATATCTCCGATGCTGAAAATATTATAAGGATGACAGCAATACGAATCGGTTTCAATTCTCGGAATTTTTAAATTTGAAAAATAATAAGAATCTCCGTCTTCGCAGACATTGAGAGGTCTTAAAACGAAAACAAAATCATCTTTTCCGTCCTTGTCAATATCTCCGATATTCTGAAATCCTTCAAATTCATCAATCAATTCTTTCTTCTTATATTTTAACGGCGGACATTTAAGCGACGGTTTTAAATATTGTTTCAAATTAATTCTGAATTTTCTTTTTAAAATTGAATCTTCAATAAAATCCACATTTGTCGATAAAACCGAATCTTTTGAAACAGCAAACATTTTTACTCTTTCTGTCCACGTTTTTATTTGCCTTTCCTTAATTCGTTCCGGCGAAAAATAAATTTTAAAACAGAAATATCCTCCTATTATTAAAATAGAAATCAGAGATACTGCTATTATTAAAATTCTTTTCATTGCGTTTTTATTTTTTTCCACGGGTTTCACCCGTGGCTATTGTTGTTATGCCACTTCGTGGCTGGTTTTTCATTACTTCTTCCCTTTTTTATAAAACCACATTTATCGCTTTCGGGAAAATCTCGTATTCAATTTTATGAACCTTTTCAGCCAAAGTTTCAGGCGTTTCCTCTGCCTCAACCTCAACCTTTGCCTGAATAATTATCCCGCCTTCGTCAATTCCCGAAGTTACGAAATGAACCGTTGCTCCGCTTTCCTTTTCTCCGGCTTCCAGAACGGCTTTGTGGACGTTCATTCCCCACATTCCTTTCCCTCCAAATTTCGGGAGCAACGACGGATGAATATTGATGATTTTTCCGTTCCATTTTTCGCAGAAAGCGGGTTTCAGAATGGAGAGAAATCCTGCCAGAACAATCAAATCCGTGTTTTCAGGAATCAGTTTTTCGAGGTTTTCGGAAAAATCCTTTCCCCGTTTTATCAAATGATTGGGAATGTTGTGATTTTTGGCTCTTTCCAAACCGTAACATTCGCGGTCTGTAAGCACAAGACTGATTTTGGCATCGGAAATTTCTCCGCAGTCGACGCAGTCGATGATTCGCTGTAAATTCGTTCCCGAACCTGAAATTAATATGACTATGTTTTTCATTTTAATTTGATTTCCTCATCAATTTTTTATTCCACGTCAATAATAATATCGCAAAAACGACAATACAAATCAAAGCAACGATATTTATCTGAATAATGAAAGCGTGAATAGCCGCTGCTACAATGATAGATTGAGTTCGTGAAACGGCAAAAGTTAGGATAAAGGAAAAAATGATGCAGAATATAAAAAATGCTCCAAAGCCTCCATACTGCTCAAAATTATTGAAAATCAACATATGCCAAAAAGCCCAAAATATTCCCGAAATAATACTTTTCCAAACATAATTAACTTTCGACAAGGCATCTATCAAATACCCTCTCCACGCATATTCTTCCATTATATTATAAACAAAAGAAAAACTGCAAAAAATAAACGCCCACAAATGTTTATCAACTCCGTGATTATTACTCATTCCATAAACAGAATAGCATACAAAAAAAACAACCGGAAATAAAAGACTTCGGATTTTATTGTTTCCTAATAATGTAATCTGCTGTTTTACTCCGCTAAATTTATAAAACAAAAGAGCCGTAATCAGCGTTACAATTCCGTGATTGTAATTAAATGAAAACGGAATATCCGTAATTTGCTGTAAAAAAAGATTTAATACATTGGGAAGTTTACGGGCAAAATAAGTCCCGATTAAAATAATTCCATAGAATAATAAAATCTTTTTCCAGTCAATTTTTTTAAGTTGTTTCAATAAATTCATTCAGTAGGTTTTCATTTTTTTCTTTTAACCACAAAGGACACAACGGCTTCACAAGGTTCACAAACTTTAGTGTTCTTCGTGAAAAACTTTGTGAACTTTGTGGTTAGAAAAGTTCTATCTTCGTCTGGTTTTCCGTGATCTCCCCGATTTCATACGCATCATCGAGCAATTCCAATACTTTGGAAACTTCGCTTTCATCAACCACAACCACCATTCCGACACCCATATTGAACGTACCGAACATTTCCTTTCTTGCAATTCCGCCACGTTTTTCTAGTTCTAACATTACGCTCGGAATTTTAATTTCAGAGGCATTTATTGATGCGCAAAGTCCGGTTGGAATAATTCTCGGCACATTTTCATATAATCCGCCTCCTGTAATATGTGCAATCCCGTGAACATCGGCGTTTTTCAGTAACTGATGAACGGGTTTGTAGTATAGTCTTGTCGGAGTAAGAAGTGTTTCGTAAAGTGGTTTGCCTTCAAATTCTTCATTAAAATCAGGGAAAATTTTCCGCACCAGAGAAAATCCGTTGGAATGAAATCCCGAACTCGGAAGTGCAATTATTTTATCACCTTTTTTGATTTTTGAGCCGTCAATGATTTCGTCTTTTTCCACAATTCCGACGCAAAATCCTGCAACATCATAATCTCCGATTTGATACATTCCCGGCATTTCTGCGGTTTCACCTCCGATTAATGCACATTCATTGTCCTTACAGGCTTTTACCATTCCCAAAACGATTTCGGCAGCAACATCGGAATCCAGTTTTCCACACGCCAAATAATCGAGGAAAAACAACGGTTTTGCACCGTGACAGAGAATGTCATTGGCACACATCGCAAAGCAGTCGATTCCGATTGAGTCGTATTTTTTCGTGTCGAGAGCGATTTTCAGCTTCGTTCCGACACCGTCCGTTCCGCTTACCAGAACGGGATTTTTGTAACCTCCGATTTCGTAAAACGCCCCGAAACTTCCCAGATTATTGAGAACATTTTTATTATGTGTTCCGGCAACTGCAGATTTTATTTTATCAACGGTTTTGTAGCCTTCTTCTTTGTCTACTCCGGCGGATTTGTAGGTGTCATTCATTTTGTTTCAGGTTTTTTAACCATGGCGATACAGAGAAAATCACGGTGTTCACTGGGTTTTTGATGTTATCCGTGCAAACTCTGTATCTCTGTGGTTTCATCAGATTTATTTCAAACTTTTACTTTCAGAAATTTCAATAAAAAAGCCGACAATCGTGCAGATTATCGGCTGTATTTTTCAGACAGTTAAAGAGCCTGTTATTTTCCCCTGCGGAAAGCAAGGCGGAAATTGCTCTGAAAAAGTCCTTATTTTCACTTTAAAATTACTTTGATGCAAAGGTAAAAAAATTACACCAAAATTGCTAATCCGGATTTCACTTTTTCTAATTTTTCAAAGAATTCAACTTTCTTTTCTTCATTGATAATTCCTTTTCCCGCTTCAAAATTTTCTTTGAATTTCGGAAGCGAGAAACTTTCCAGAACATTCGCTCCGCTGAAAGGTGCTCTTGCTTCAAAAGCAGCCAAAACGTGCTTTCCGCCTCCTGCTCCTGTGGATGTCGCCAAAAGAAATACTGGTTTTTCACCGAAGTGTTTGCGGTCTTTGATTCTGGAAATCCAGTCGAAAATATTTTTAAATGCTGTGGTATAACTGCTGTTGTGCTCTGCAAGAGAAATAAGAAGCAAACCGGAAGAATCAATTTTTTCCGCAAATTTCAGTGCCAAAGCCGGAATTCCGTCGTGCTTTTCCCTGTTCACGCTGAAAATCGGCATTTCGTAATCGTTAAGGTCTAAGATTTCCACTTCTGCTCCTTCAAATTGTTTTGCGGCGTATTCCACCAGAATTTTGTTAATGGATTCTCTAGAACTGCTGCCTGCAAATGCTGTTATTTTCATATTTTTTATACTTTTTTAAATCGTGCAAATTTACTTCAAATATTCCGGTAACTGCATCGGAATTTCCATTAAAAGAATTTTGGAATCTTCACTTGCTTCCAATACGAAAGAATCGGTGTCCCACGTTCCGAATCCGTCTCTTTTTTCCAAAACCTGATTTCCAATTTTCGCTGAACCGTTTATCACAAAAACATAAACGCCGTTCCCGTCTTTATGAAGCTTATATTCTTTTGAAAAATCTTTGTCGAATTTCGCCAGACTGAACCAGGCATCCTGATGAATCCAAACACCTTCGTCGTCAGCATTCGGAGAAAGAATCTGCTGGAAATCGTTTTTCTTTTCTTTATTTTTAATGCTGATCTGGTCATAACGCGGTGTCACATTCAATTCTCTCGGGAAAACCCATATTTGAAGAAGCTTTACTTCTTTGTTATGATTTGCATTCTTTTCGCTGTGAATTACACCTGTTCCTGCCGACATCAACTGAATTTCACCATTGCTGATAATTCCTTCGTTTCCCATATTATCGCCGTGCTTCAAATCGCCTTCCAATGGAATAGTGATGATTTCCATATCGCGATGCGGATGTGCGGAAAAGCCCATTCCTCCCGAAACCGTATCATCATTCAGAACACGCAGAACGCCGAAATTCATTTTTTCAGGATTGTGATAACCGGCAAAACTGAAAGAATGATACGCATTGAGCCAACCGTGATCGGCGTGACCTCTGCTGCCTGATTTGTGAAAAATTGTTTTCATTTATCTGATTTTAGCGGGACAAAATTCGGAAAATTAAAATTCCAGAACATTGATGTAAGATAAGAATGAAAAAAATCCGCCGACCGACGGATTTTAAATTTTTGATTTGATTTTTTTAAAAATGGATCTGCTGGATTTCTTCTTCAATTTCTTTTGGCGTTTCAGGCTCTGTTTTTATAAAAATAAGTGTTACAACAGCAGCAATAAGCATACAAACACCACCAACAACCACATAATCTATCGCCATTTTTCCGAAGATTCCCGAAACAATCGGACCTCCGAAAATTCCGTTTACGATTTGCGGAATTACAATAAAGAAGTTAAAAATTCCCATAAAAACACCCATTTTTCTTGCCGGGATCACTTCTATCAGCATCGCGTAAGGCATTGCTAAAATACTTGCCCAGGCAAAACCTAATCCTATCATCGAAATCCAAAGATTATTGACATCTTTGATAAAATACATTGAAATCAGTCCCAGACCTCCTGCCAATAAGGCTAATGCGTGCGTCTGCTTTTTTCCGATAAATTTTGCAATCGGCGTCAGTAAAAACGCGAAAGGAATTGCCCAAAGATTGTACATTCCGAATAATCTTCCCGTTAAATCTCCCGCATTGTTGTATTCAAGGGATTTAGTATCCTCCGGCGAAAGTCCGAAATGGTGTGTTGCCAAAGCACTTGTCGTGAAAACCCACATTGTAAACAATGCAAACCACGAGAAAAACTGAACGATTCCCAATCTTTTCATCTGTCCCGGAATATTGGCAAAATCTTTAAAAATATCAGAAAATTTGGACGGTTCTTCCACAATTTCTTTTCCGTCTTCAAATGACGCAAATTCTTCCGGAGAATATTCCCGAGTCGTAAAAATGGTGTACAAAATTGTTAATAATAAAAATCCTGCTCCGATGTAGAATGAATAAATCACATTGTCTGCTACAAATCCTTCCGGAGCGACATTGGAAATTCCCAATTCCGTCAGCCAGCTCGGCATATACGAACCAAGAACTGCCCCGATTCCGATTAAAATGGTTTGAACGGAAAACCCAATCGTTCCCTGATGTTTCGGCAGCATATCACCGACCAAAGCGCGGAACGGCTCCATTGCAATATTAATGGAAGTATCCATCATTGCCAGGAAAATCACCGCCAGAAGCAAAACATTTGCAGCGATAAGATGCGTAACCGAAGCCGCATTCGGAAGCAAAACCAAACCGATGGCACACAAAACTGCACCAATCAGAAAATAGGGTTTTCTTCTTCCGAGCGGACTCCAGGTGTTGTCGCCCATATGTCCGATAATCGGCTGGACTATCAATCCCGTAATCGGTGCTACGAGCCAGAACCACGAAAGCTCGTGAACATCTGCTCCCAAATTTGCGAGAATTCTGCTTGCGTTTCCGTTCTGCAAACCGAACGCCATCTGGATTCCCATAAATCCCATACTCATATTGATGATTTGCAGGAGCGAGAGATTTGGTTTTATTTTTTTTGCCATTTTTTGTTGTATTAATTTATTATGTAAAATGTATTAATGATTTTTCAATTCCGAAATCAAAGCATCTTCAATCGGAGATTTTATTTTTATGACTTCATTGGAAACATCGTTCGGAATAGTCATTGAAAGGACGTATTGCTTGATTTTCCATTTTCCGCCGGTTTTTTCGAGAACGCCCGAACCTCTGCAAATTTTCATCTGCGTATCTAAGATTTCATCGAACCACGCATAATTTCCGTCTTTGCTGAATGTGATATTTCTTTTTAAAGATTTGAAATTCCACGTTTTTTTATTTTCAAAAAAAGGTTTTGCCCAATCCATAAATTCTTTTTTGTTCCACACTTCGGTGGCATCCGTTCCGATAAATGTGGATTCATCGGCAAAAAGGCTGAAATAATTTTTGAAATCTGCATTTGCGGCGTATTCGTTCAGATTGTCGAGGACAATGCCGATATTCTTTTTCTGAACATTTTCGTAAAAACCTTTGCTTTGGGCGGAAAGTGTTGCGGAAAACAAGAGGAAGAATATTGCAAATAAGGTGAGTTTTTTCATATCATTGATTTATTTTAAGTTGTCAACATTTTTCTGATTAACACAATTTGTCCCAAATGATAATAACTGTGTTCAATCATTCCGTCAATATTTCTTATATAAGTTCCGTATTTTTCGTCTACAAAGTTTGCATACAGCTTTTCATCAGGCATTTTTTCAATCAAATCTGCAAATTCTTCCGAATCTCTCCAAAATCTGATGAGAAAATTTTCCCATTGTTCCTGTGATTCAACCGGCGGAAAATCAAAACTATATTGATCTCTGATTTCCAGATTTCCTCCAAGCAAAACATTTTTAATCCCGCTGATATAATAATGAATATGCTGTGCAAGAGCTGATATCGTATTTATATTCTGAATTTTTGTTGTGGCAACTTTCCAATCCAGATTTTCCAGCTGATTTTTAAAATTTGTATTTGCGATCCAGGTTCCGTTTAATATTACTTCACGAAACCGGTTTGCCAATTTAATCTGATGATTCATATTTTAGTTTTTATTTATTTTACAGATATTTTTAGCTTTTAAAAACTATGTTTCAATTAACTCGCCTTCAACTAAATTTTTAATTCCCCAAAACCCGAGCAATAATTCAACTATCAATCCTGTAATAAAAATTCCGGAAGGCAGTCCGTCAATAATTAAACTCAATATTCGTCCAAAAGCTAAACTTAGCATAAAAATGATGTTTGAAATCGTTGCCGTTTTCCAAAGGTTTGATTTTAAAATTCCCATTATCCATAAAGAAATCATTCCAAAATATAAACACATCAAAGTTCTGAAAATATTTTTCAAATCAACAGTCTGCACATTAAAATCAAACAAAGTCCGAAAAATTTTTTCAGGAAATGTTCCATAAATTACCGCCACGAAAAATATAATTATTGCGGAAATCCAGAGATGCAGGTTTTTATATTTTGATGAACGGGTTTTCATTATTGTTTATCTCAGCTCCAAAATCAGCGAAGATTTCGTAGGAACAGACAGCGTTGTTTTCAAATCAAATTCTTTTCCGGAAAGAATGTCTTTCCCTTTTGAGAAATTTTTAATTCCTTCGGAAAATCTTTTTAAATCGAGATTTTGGTCATTTTTATTATTGTTGATAACTACCATTACTCTTTCATTATCGTTATATCTGAAATAGACATACACATTATTTTCCGGAATGTAGTGCAGCGTTTTTCCGTTGTGGATTGCGGAATTTCCTTTGCGCCAGTTCAGGAGTTTTTTGGTAAAATCGAAATATTCGTTTTGTTCTTTCGTTCTTCCTGATGCTGTAAAAGCGTTATTGGCATCGCCATTCCAACCGCCCGGAAAATCCTGACGAATATCGCCGTCGCCGTTTTTTTCCTTATTTCCTTTCATCCCGATTTCCGAACCATAATACAACTGCGGAATTCCGCGAACGGTTAAAATTAAACTCATCGCCAGTTTGTAATCCCTGATATCGGAATAAATTTCGTTGAATCTCTGTGTATCGTGATTTTCCGCAAAAACCAGAATATTGCTGATGTCAGGATAAAGAAAATCGTTCGCAAAATTATCGTAAACTCTCTGCATTCCGCTGTCCCAACCTGCTTCTTCCTTAAAAATCTGACCAATCGCATCGTGAAGCGTAAAATCCATTACAGACGGAAGATAAGAATTGTAACCCTCAATCGCCGCAATTTTGGAATCTTTTTGCCAATACGCCATTTGTGCCTGGTCGTGCATCCAGACTTCGCCGACGATATTGAAATTCGGATATTCGTCGGTAATTCTTTTCGTCCATTCCGCAATTCCTTTCTTGTCGTTGTAGGAATAAGTATCAACGCGGAATCCGTCCAAACCTGCAAATTCAATCCACCAAATCGCATTCTGCACCATATAATTTACGACCATAGGATTGCTTTGGTTCATATCGGGCATTGTCGTGTCAAACCAACCGTCCATACAACCTTCCGCATCAATTTTCGCTGCATTGGTATCGAATTGCGAAGTCATTCTGTAGTTGCTCCGTTTGAAACCTTTTTCGCCATTATTCCAGTAATGAATCCAATCTTTTGCCGGTAAATCCTGAATAATCCAGCTTTTTGAACCCCAATGATTGGTAACGTAATCCATTACGAGTTTCATTTTGCGTTTGTGAAGTTCGTCCGCAAGATTTTTGTAATCGTCATTCGTTCCGTAACGAGGGTCGATTTTGTAATAATCGCTTTGCGCGTAACCGTGATAGGAAATTCCGGGTTCGTTATCTTCCAGCAAAGGTGTGCTCCAAATCGTGGTTACGCCCAAATCATTGAGATAATCCAGATTTTTGACGATTCCGGCAATATCTCCGCCGTGTCTTCCGTTTTTGTCGCTTCGGTTGGATTTCTCCGAAGTATCGGGCGTGTTGTCGTTGTTCGGATTTCCGTTGGCAAATCTGTCCGGCATTATCAGGTAAAAAACATCTGAGGAAGTGTAGGAATTCCTGTTAGCGGAATTTTGTTGTCTTGCCTTGAATTCGTAATCAATGGTTTTCACGGTCTTTTTTCCGTTTTTGAAATTGATTTTAAATTTTCCCGGCTGAACATTTTTAGTATCAATAGTTACGAAAAGATAATTCGGGTTTTCTACTTTTTTAACTTCCCTGATTTGAATTCCGTTGGAGAATTCCGGCTGTAAATCATTGATATTCTTTCCGTAAACCAATAATTGCAGTTCGGGGTTTTTCATTCCGCTCCACCAGAATGCGGGTTCTATTTTCTGAACCTGCGAAAACAGCGTGCAGGAGACGGAAAGTGAAAGTATTACAATAAGTTTCTTCATATTTTTTTATTTTTATTTTAAAGGATATTTTATGGCTTTGTCGAGTTCTATCGGGTTGTTGTATTTTCTGATGATCTTTTGCTGTGTAAGTCTTACCTCACGCTCATTACCGGGTTTTACAAGCGTGCCGTCTTTCAGGAAAATTCCCTCAGAATTTTCAAAATTAAATTGAGTTGTTTTGATAAAAGCAAGCGGATCCTGATAATTCGATAGTTTTTTCTTTTTATATTGGTCATAACTTACCGTTACAGAATTAGGAAAACCTTCCAGAGTCCGGACTTCCGAGTTTTTTGGTAAATTCTCTGATTTAATCAGTTGAAAATTGAAGTTATTTTTATCATCATTCAACTCTACAATCAGTCCCGGCAATCCCCAGAATTTATATGGACCTGAATTAAAGGGAATTTGAGCTGCAAACCAAGCCGTCCATTTTCTTCCGCACCAATTTGTTTCCGCCTTTTGCAGATCCAAACTCTGAAATTGCTTTTTTTCATCAGAAAGTTTCCAAGCCTGTTTCGCTGTTGAGGGAATTTTCAATAATTCATACTCCAAAAGTTCGTATTCTTCAAAATGATCACTTCCAAGTTTATTCTTAATAACATTGGACATTGAAGGTGCTGTTATCTGTGTTACCTGTCCATTTGCAGCAAATATCGAATCCATTATAAAATAATCCCGATTGTAATAAGTCATTTCATTATCCGTAATATCCAAATGGTAATTTTCTTTTGTAATGATATTTTCGGTGGAATCCTTTTTATACTTCACTTCATAAATAAAGCGGTGTGTTTGGGAAAATCCGAAAACAAATGTAAAAACCAACAGAAAAAGTGAAAGTGTTTTTTTCATTATTAAATTATTTCAAAGGATATTTTAACGCCTTATCAATTTCAATTGGGTTGTTTTGTTCACGGATGCGTTTTTGCGCTGATTCTGTCAGTTCCTTAAACTGGCTCATGTCTTTAATATCTACTCCGTTTATGCTGAAAATGGTTTTAGGATTAGTATTTCTGCTGAATTCTTCGCGTGTACTTTGATAAGGGTCATTATAATAATCCATCAGCAGTTTATTGATTGTGCTTTCAGTAGTTTTAATAGGCTTTTGACCATAAAATCTTTCAAAAAACGGAATTTTTCTGGTTGCTGAAAGATTATAACTTTTTACCAAAGTAAAATCAAAATTGTCTTTATCATCATTTATCTGAAAAATTAATCCCGGTAGTCCTCTGAATTTATAAGGACCTTCGGAAACCGGAATGTCTTTTGTAAACCAAGCCGTCCAGTTTCTTCCGCCAAATTTTGCAGTGGCTTTTTGTAAAGTGTAATCAGTAACTTTCTTTGTTTCAGAATGCAGATTCCAGCTTATTTTATCAACGGTTTCCACCGAGAAAAAATCGTTCATCAAAATGAGATTCGTGTTTTTATCAGAATTTTTTTGCCGGATGATTACCGGTGTGGTTTTATCCCACATCTGGCTGTTTTGCCCTTTGGTAATATTAGTGGAATCAATTTCAACGTACCTGTAATTATAAAACTGAACATCTTCGGGATTAACATCAAGCGACATATATACACTTGTATAATCACTTTTCATTGAATCCTGTTTATATTTGAATTCATAAATAAAGCGGTGCGTTTGGGAAAATCCGAAAGCGAATGTGAGAAGAAACAAGAAAAGGGAAATTATTTTTTTCATTTTAAAAGTTTTAAAATCCTTCAAGATTCCGGAAACCTTGAAGGATTGATTTTAAAAAAATTTCTATTTCACCGGTTTCACAGAAATCGCATAACCACCGCTTCTTACCAGATGAACAAGTAATTTTGTTTTGCTGTCAACAGTTTTTTTGTAGATGTGATAGCTCTGCGGATTGTTGATGTAGTCTGCATCTTTTCCGTCTTCGTAAATGGTAGCTTCATATTTTCTGCCTTTATCAAGGAATGAAAAATCCACTACGAAATCTCTCGGGTTTTCATCTGTAATTCCGCCTACAAACCAGTTATCCGTACCTTTCGCTTTTCTTGCGGTGTGGATGTAATCTCCCGGTTCAGCGGATAAAATTTTTGTATCATCCCAATCCGCCGCTACATCCTTGATGAACTGAAAAGCGTCCATATGTTTTGCATAATTTTCCGGTAAATCTGCTGCCATCTGCAAAGGCATATACATTACAACATAAAGCGCTAATTGTTTCGCCAAAGTGGTTTTCACGAAACGTTTATCTCCCGGAAAATAATAATCTAATTTTGTCTGGAAAATTCCTGGAGTGTAATCCATCGGACCGCCCATCCATCTTGTGAACGGAAGAATTGTCTGATGATCGGGATTGTTTCCGCCGAATGCTTCAAACTCGGTTCCTCTCGCCGCTTCGGCAGAAATCCAGTTCGGATAGATTCTGCTTTCACCTGTCGGACGAACGGATTCGTGGGAATTGACCATAATTTTATATTCGTTCGCTTTTTCGGCAATTCTGTAGAAATGGTTGATCGTCCATTGCGAATAATGATGTTCCCCGCGCGGAATAATATCACCGACATATCCTGTTTTCACCGCATCATAACCGTATTTATTCATTAATTGAAATGCTTTGTCCGACCATCTTTCGTAGTTGGTCGCTGAACCGGAAGTTTCGTGGTGCATTATTAATTTTATTCCTTTGGAATGTGCATAATCGTTCAGCATTTTGATATCGAAATCGGGATAAGGCGTGATGAAATCGAACACGAATTCTTTGGAATGTCCGAACCAGTCTTCCCACCCTGTATTCCAGCCTTCAATCAAAAGTCCCTGAAAACCGTTTGTTGCGGCAAAGTCGATGTATTCTTTTACTTTGGTATTATTGGCCGCGTGCTTTCCATTCGGTGTTAATTTTGAAAAATCAGTTTCCCCGATATGAACATTTTCTGCGGTAGAATACGCCCACTGCGATTTTCCAATAATCATTTCCCACCAAACTCCCATATATTTTGTAGGATGAATGTAGGAAGTATCGGTATATTTTGTAGGTTCATTTAAATTGAATAACATTTTGGAATCCAGCACCACTTCCGCTTTCGGCGAAACGATGATGGTTCTCCAAGGTGAAGTTGCCGAAGTCTGGATATATCCTTTCGCACCTTGTCTGTCGGCTGTAAGATGTGTTTTGAATTTGAAATTCTTTGCATCCACTTCCAGATGTGAAGCCGGATAATTGAGAACCGCCGCTTCCGCAACATTGATGTATAAAGGTTCTTTACCTTCACGTTTCAGCATTAAAGGCGACTGAACCGCGTCTTTAATCATATATTGAGAAGCATTACTATCAAAAGAACCTGCCCATTTTGCCGGAATTTCTGAAACCTTCGTTGTCTGCGGCTGATATTCCTGGGAATCGTAATCAGCGGCAATCCACCAGGCTTTCATATCGGTAGGAAAGTCAAACTCGGAATCTTCCTCACGAATGACGAAATAATTGAGATTTTTTTGCTGAGGAAATTCGTAACGAAAGCCCAAACCATCATCAAACAAACGGAATTTAATGATAATATTTCTATCGGTCGCTTTCTGGTTAAGTGTCACGGCAAGTTCGTTATAATGATTGATATAATTTTTCTTTTCGCCTAGAACAGGCTGCCAGGTTTCGTTTTTGGAATCCCGTTTTTCATCCGTTTTTACAAATCCGTTATTCAAATCGAATTTCGCATCTTCGGGTTTTGCAATTTCCGAAGCGAATTTGATAGCGGTATCTTTAAATAATCTTAATCCGAGTCTGGAATCTTCTACTACAGTATTTCCGTTGTATTTCAGGTTGTAATACGGAACTCCGTCTTTGAGCTGGAAGTTCATTTCAAATTTTCCGTCAGGAGATTTCAGGGATTGAGCGTTTAGAAAGTAAGAACTGAGGATTGCAAGCAGCAGCCCTGTTTTTATATTTTTCATATAGTTAATGTTTCAGTGTTTAAAAATAGAAAAACAGATTGTAAAAAACAACAAAACCGACTTAAAATAAGTCGGTTTTATTTTTAGAATTTTATTTTACAATTATTGTTTTACAAGAACATAATCTCCTGTATAATCGTTAAAATAAATATTGTAAGTTCCTCCAGAAACAGGAATATTAGGACCTCCCGGAGTTCCTGTTCCGAAGTTTTCATCGGAGCTTCCCCAGTTTACATCCCAACTGTCATTTGCTCTGAATTTCATTTCACCATCTGTAAGAGCGGTATTTCCAAGCATCCAGATATGGGAATCGAAAGTAGATTGTACCATCGCCGTACTGGAATCCCAACTGTTTGGAGTTGCGGAACCGATAATTCCAACAGTAGCATAACTTACAGAAGGTGCAGCAACCGCTTCCAATGTATAAGTAAGTGCAGAAGTATTAATGCTTAATTTATAATATCCTGCTGCCGGAACCGGAATATTTCCTGAACCTCCGTCCGTACTAAGAACACCTGCGGAGCTTCCTAAACCATACTGATCATCCCAGCTTCCTTTGTTTTTAATAATTTTAAAACCTCCGTTTCCGAAATATCCTGTGAAAGTATAGCTGTTGCTGTCCAAATGATTACCTAACAACGGATACATATTCATATTGCCGGCATTATTGTCCCAGCCTGCAGCTGTAGCATCACCAATTAGATAAAGGTTTACAAAACTTACATAAGGAGTAACCTTGAAAGTAACTACATCAGAAGTTTTGGTAATTGTTCCACCGGCTGATGAGGTGGAAGCAGTTACTCTCACATCAATTTCAGATTCCACATTCGGTTGAGCGCCTGTTTTTAATATTACAGTATTCAGGAATTTGTTTGTCCAGTCGAAAGATTTTTCATTGGTAGTGCTTCCTGCATTCTGGAAAGCGGTTTCTCCCTTTTTAGCTACTTCGATAGTGTAATTTACATCCACTCCATAAGAAGCATAGTCACTCCACTGAACGGTAGCTGCAACTGCGTCCGGATTTGTTTTGTCCAAAACCAAAGCTGTCGCCGAAGTCGGATTTGTAATTACCGGAATATCAACCGGATAAGGCGTAACCGTAAAGCTGATGGCATTGGAAACCGCACTGCCTGCTTCTACTCTTACATAAACCGTTTGCGGAGAATACGGATTGAGCCCTGCCTGAAGCATTGCCATATTCAAAGCGCCGATAGTGGTTTTCAGGGAATTGGTATCGGAAGTTCCTAATTCTACTTTGCTTGCAAAATCTTCAGCAGCGGAAACCACTACCGAATAAGATCCCGAACCACCGGTTGTATTATCCCAAGTAAGAATGAAAGGATTTTCTTCCATCGAAGCATAGAGAACATTGGCACCTAAAGTGGTATCATAAAGCCTGAAAGACGGCTCCTGCGTTGTCCAGTCTCTGTCCGCATCATTATCGCAGGACGTAACTACGAATGCCGCAGCGATGAGTACAAATAAATATTTAAATATATTTTTCATTTTAGTATTATTAATGTTTAATAATTAAGGAAAACGGTATTACTGTTTTTTGATTAGAATAGTTCCCGCTTTCAGATTCACTGTGATTTTATAGGAACTGCTTCCGTCACCTTCATACTTGATATTACCGTTATCGCCCTTCGGACCGAGGAACCCTGAATATCCTGCATTGTCTTTATCAATATTTCCCCATTCCAGATCTGCCCAGTCTTTCTGACCCAATATTTTAAATTCGGCATCAGCAGGCAAAGTGGTGGTATATTCAAATTCTCCTACAGAAGTTTTCGTCATTACAAAAGGATTAGCAGCGTCCCATCCGTTGATGCTTCCTACCAAATATACTTCAGGAAAGTCAAATCCCGGAATTGATGACGGTACCGCTTCCAAAGTTTTATTTTCAGCATTGATAATCACTTTATAAATACCTGCATCGCCTGTAAATTTCATATTTTCGTGATCGCCGAAACTGATATTGGAAGATACTTGTTTGAAGAATCTGTTGGCTGCATCAGTTTCCGGAACATCTATACTATAGTTAATCGGATTCCAATCCTGCTGTCCTAAAAATCTGAAATTCTCCGGCTGCAAATAAGTATAGATATAAGACTGGTTCCCATTTTTGTAAAGAAGCTGTGCACTTCCTGCATTCCAACCTACATAACTTGCCGCACCTACCAGATAAAAATCCGGATAGTTGAGAACATAAGGAGTTACATACAGCGAAGTAACATTGGAAACTGAGGATAAAGATTCCGAAGATCCAAGATAGGATACCACTCTCATATAGATTTTCCCTTCTACACTTGGCTCTATTCCGGCAGCGATTGCTGCTGTATTCATTTGATCAACGGTAAAAACTGCTGATCTTTCAGAACCTGTTAAAGTAGCTAATGTATTTGGTGATGTAAAAGCTTCATCTTCTGATGTTTCAATTCTGTAACTAATTTCAGTAGGTACGGAATATTTTGCCGATTCCCATGTTACTGTAAGTGCCGGATTTCCCGGAAAATTAGAATCCAGATACAAATGATCTGCGGACAAATCCATTACAATCGGTGCCGACTGATTATCAATAGTGATAAGTTCACGGTCTTCACAGGATGTTAATCCCAGAATCAGGGTAACAGCAAGAAAGAGGTGTTTAAATATTGTATGTTTCATTGTTTTAAATTAATTTGAATTAATAACCCGGATTTTGTACAAGATTTTTATTCACTACCAAATCATTGTTCGGAATCGGGAAAAGATTACGGTATTCGCCAACTGCGATTCCGTCTTTTGAATTTCCTTTCCAAGGCCACAGATATGTAGATGAAGTGAATTTTCCGAAACGAATCAGGTCTGATCTTCTTGTCATTTCCCAAGACATTTCACGGGATCTTTCGTCAAGAATAAAATTCAGATCGATAAAATTAACGGTTGAAGCGTGCGCTCTTGTTCTGAGCGCATTGATATAACCCACTGCTGTCGCCATATCACCGCCGCCTCCACGAAGTACTGCTTCTGCATACATTAGATAAATATCTGCCAATCTGAAAACTGGCATATCTGTAGAAACCCAGTTATCGTGAACTCCGGGAGCTCCGGTACTTGTTACATTTTTATATTTAATGAAAGCATAACCGTCATTAAAGTTTCCTAAATCATTGATTTCCAATGTCTGTCCATCTGTATGGAAACGACCCCTCACATCATTCGTTTCAAATTTCTCAACAAATGCTTTGGTAGTTCTAAGACCACCCCAACCTCCGTTTACACCGAATTCAGCAGGATTCATACTTCCACCGATTGCAGCGTGAACCATATAGGTAGTTCCTCCATTGGTTTGGGTATAAGTTCCGTCATATACTACTGAAAGAATATTTTCCGGATTATTCACATTATTATCCGCAAGGAAAAGATTTTCGTAAGACGGGTTTAAGGAATATCCCGCACTGATTACTTTATTACAATAGGTGATTACATCCGTATTTCTTTCGGTTCCGGTATATACTTTTGCGTTCAGATATAATCTTGCCAATAAGCTCCAAGCTGCTGCCTGATCAGCTCTTCCGTATTCATTTGCTTTCGGAGCTTTCAGTTCACTGGAAGCAGCAAGCAATTCACTTTCTACATAGTTGAAAAGATCTGCACGCTTGATTTGTTGTGGAAGTGTTCCAAAAGTAGTTTCATCTACAAATGGTACGTTTCCGTAAAGATCAAGCAAATTGTAATATGCCTGCGCTCTCAGAAATCTTGCTTCCGCTCTCATTGCTTTTGCTTCATCCAGATTCACTCCGGAAATACCGTTTGTACTCAGCATTTCGTCGGTAGTATTCTTAATGAATTCATTACAAAAAGCTATTTCTGTATATAATCTGTAATACATTGCGTTATTGAACTCATTTGCAGGAGTCCAGATCATTTTATGGAATTCGTGAAGGGTACCATCATTCCAACCGATTACGGCTTCGTCTGTTGTGATTTCCTGTAAGGTGTAAAGCAAACGCATATAGTTGGAAAAACCACCGTCAATATCAGCGATATCTCCATTTCCATCACCTCCGGATTGTCCTCCAACGGCAATTCCACCATACAATTTTGCCAAAAGATTTTTATAATTTCCAAAATCTTTATAGATGCTTGCAGAAGTGATATCGGTAACAGGTTCCTGTCTCAAATCATCCATACAAGAGCCAAGGGTAAGCAAAAGCCCTAACACTACTGCTGCTATTGATATTCTCTTTATTCTGAAATTTTTCATTTTTTCTTAAATTATTAAAATTGAACATTTAGTCCTAATGAATATACTTTCGGTCTCTGGTAGAATCCATTATCGATGTTTCCGAAAATTTCAGGATCTACACCTGAATAATCGGTAATTACAAATACATTCTGAGCCATACCATATACTCTAAGATTGCCTCCTTTACCGAAAACATCTCCGAAATTATATCCTATCGAAAGATTATCCATTCTGATAAATGAAGCATCTTCTACAAAGGCATCACTCCAGTACTGCGGAGTTTTAAAACCATAAGCAGCAGTAACGCTTGAAAGATTCATCAGATAATCGTTGGTTGCAACACTCTGAACATTGGATTGGGAAGCAAAGTTGTTATACACATAGTTTCCTAAAACCGCTCTCAAAGAAGTAGAGAAATCCCAGTTTTTCACTTTCAGTTTTGTAGAAAATCCGAAAGTTGCATCCGGAGTGGTGGATTTGTAAAGATATTTATCGTCTTTGTTAATTTTGCCATCTCCGTTTCTATCTACATATACTCCATCCAAAGGTTTTCCGTTAGAATCATATACCTGCTGATATACCCAAAAACTATTTGGTGTATATCCTACTACATTTGCCTGTACCTTGTTGCCAACACCACCCGAAATATCTCCAGTTTCCATTACATATCCAGCTGCTACCTCATTGAAATTTGTAATTTTCGGATTATAATGCGCTACATTAAAACTTAAATCCCAAGTTACGTTTTCTCTTTTTACAGGAGTTACATTAATCAGGAATTCAACACCGTCAGTTTCCATATTTCCCACATTCTTAATATTGTGGTTACTGAATTCTCCTGCCGGAATCGCAACATCACCCAAAAGGTCGGATGTTTTTTTCTTAAACCAATCTATGGAACCGGTAATTCTGTTTTTCCAGAAGCCATAATCCAATCCTGCATTGATGGTTTGGGTAGTTTCCCAAACCAGATTAGGATTATATTGGTTTGGGCGGTACATATAATAGAACTGGTCTCCAAATCCGTATTGTGCAGTTGCATTACTTAAACTATAAGCCGGAAAGGAGTTGTACCATCCTCCTACTTCCTGCTGTCCGGTTTCTCCCCAACCTGCTCTCAATTTCAAATCAGAAAAAACACCGGAATCTTTCAGAAAACTTTCTTCTTTAATTTTCCAAGCTCCGGAAGCAGCGTAGAAAGTTCCCCACATATTGCTGGTATCATCTGTACCATTATAGAATCTTGAAGTTCCGTCTCTTCTTACAGATCCGGTAAGGATATATTTATTGGAAATGGTAAAAATTGCTCTTCCATAGAAGCTCAAAAGTACCAGATTTTCTTCACGATCTCTTGGTATCTCCGGATCATCATAAGAAGGATCTCCGTGATACGTCATTGCTCCTGGGGCTTTAACATTGAATTTCTGATAGGAATGTCCTGCCATTAAATCTACCTTTGTATCGATAGCATCAATATTTTTGGTGTAATTCAGGTATGTTTCAAATAGTTTATTGGTTTTTTCTTCCGAATAATCTCTTCGTGATCCTAAAGTATTAATGGTAGATCGGTAACCTGCATATTCTGTAACGGCACCAGTACCTTTCTGATAATCATAACCTCCGTTTACATTCCAATGCAAATCCGGCAGAAAATGGAATTTGTAATCCAACTGTAAACTTCCGATTCCTCTGAAAACTGTGGAAACGTCTCTTCTACTGTACAACATTCCAAGTGGATTGGATGTTGCATTGGTGTTATATGTTCCTGAGGCAAGCCACCATTCCCAATAATTATGAACCTGATCGCCTTGTGAACTATAATCATAAACAGGCTGTGTTGGATCAAAAAACTGTGCTGCTCCAATAACACCGCCTGTTGGAAAACGGTTTTCCGTCATCGATCCTTTTACGTTTGCCGTTACGCTCAAATGCTTATCAAAAAACTTAGGAGTAAGGTTCAAACCTACTGAAGTTCTACGGAATTCATTGGTTTTTACCAAACCATTCTGCTCGTTGTATCCTAAAGATAAACGATATGGCAAATTTTTAATTCCTCCGGAAATCGACACATTATTATCAGTTCCCCAAGCGGTTTGATAGATTAAATCCTGCCAGTTGGTATTGAATGTTCCCAACATATCGATATATTTCTGCTGAGAGGGCAATTTAGAATTGTCTATAACAAATTGTCTGAATTGATCAGCACTCAATACATCCAGATTTCCCATTTTAGTAGAAACGGAGGCGGTAGACGAAAAATTCACTTTCAGTTTTCCGGCAGTTCCTTTTTTGGTCGTAATCAAAATTACACCATTTGATGCTCTGTTCCCATAAATAGCTGCCGCAGAAGCATCTTTCAGAATATCGAAAGATTCAATATCATTCGGATTGATTAATGCTAAAGCATTCGCCGCTCCGGAAATACCTTTATAATCCATCGGAACTCCATCAATTACAATCAGCGGATCATTCAATGCTGTTAGAGAAGCTCCACCACGAATTCTGATCGTAGAACCTGCTCCCGGATTTCCGCCGTTTCCTGTAACCGTAACACCCGGAGCTTTCCCTGTAATCAGCTGATCTGCCGAAGTGGAACCTCCGTTAAAATCTTTTGATGATATGGAAGCAATGGAACCTGTAAGGTCTTCCTTCTTCTGCTTTCCATAACCAATCAGTACAACTTCTTCAATTTTTTTCTCTTTCGTTGCTGAGTCCGTTGTCTGTGCGTGCATAATTGTTCCTGCCAATAAAAAAGCCGGAGCAATTTTCAAAACTTTAGTATAGTTTCTCACAAAAATAAAGTTTAAGGATTAATATTCATTTTTATTTTCTTCGCTGTTTTTGGATAAAAATAGCGTTGTAATTTATCATTTTTTTATTATCTGTTAAAAAAAAATTAATATTTCATAAATTTATTTTAAATTACTTACCGTAATTACTTAAAAAACATGCATTAACTTTTTAATTATCAATTGATTAACAAAAATTAAGATTTTACATAAATATGAACAAATATCTCATTTTTATTAAACGTTTGTTTAGCAAATTTCAGCTTATATTCAACAAAAAACAGATTTGCTCCTCCACAAATGCTCTTTTTAAACATTTTATTTTCATCTGATTTCAACGTATATTTGCATAAATTTTACAGAGAATGTCACAAAGAAAAATGATAACGGCGGCTTTGCCTTATGCAAACGGTCCGGTTCATATAGGACATTTGGCGGGTGTTTACGTTCCTGCCGATGTTTATGCAAGATTTCAGAGAAGACTGGGAAAAGACGTTGCTTTCATCTGCGGTTCCGATGAACACGGGATTCCGATTACGATTCGAGCGAAAAAAGAGGGCGTAACTCCGCAGGATATCGTCGATAAATACCATACGATTATCAAAAGATCTTTTGAAGATCTGGGAATTTCCTTCGATGAATATTCCCGCACTACTTCGCCGAAACATTACGAAGTCAGTCAGGATTTTTTCAAGACCTTATATAATAAAGGAAAATTTCAGGAAGAAGTTTCCGAACAGTATTACGATGAACAGGCGGGAGAATTTCTCGCAGACCGCTACATTGTAGGAACTTGTCCGAATTGCGGAAACGACGGTGCTTACGGCGACCAGTGCGAAAAATGCGGCTCGACTCTTTCTCCGTCGGAACTCATCAATCCGAAATCGGCTTTGAGCGGAAATATTCCCGTTCTGAAACCGACCAAAAACTGGTATCTCCCTTTAAATGAATACGAAAATTTTCTGAACGAATGGATTATCGAAGGGCATAAAAACGACTGGAAACCCAATGTTTACGGACAGGTAAAATCGTGGCTGAATGACGGACTGAAACCTCGTGCAATGACCAGAGACTTGAACTGGGGCGTTCCCGTTCCGCTTCCTGATGCTGAAGGAAAAGTGCTTTATGTTTGGTTCGATGCACCAATCGGCTACATTTCGTTTACGCAGGAATGGGCGGAGAAAAACGGAAAAAACTGGAAAGATTACTGGCAGAATGAAAATTCGGATCTGATTCATTTCATCGGGAAAGACAATATTGTGTTCCATTGTATTATTTTCCCTGCAATGATGAAGGCTCACGGCGATTATGTGATGCCGAAAAACGTTCCCGCTTTTGAATTTTTAAATTTAGAAAACGATAAAATTTCCACGTCGAGAAACTGGGCGGTTTGGGCTCACGAATATGTTCAGGATTTCCCGAATCAGCAGGACGTTCTGCGTTACGCATTGCTTTCTTCTGCACCGGAAACCAAAGATAATAATTTTACCTGGAAGGATTTTCAAACCAAAAACAATTCGGAATTGGTTGGAATTTTCGGGAATTTCATCAACAGAGTGGCGGTTTTAATCCATAAATATTACGACGGAATTGTTCCGCAGGGAAATACCAATGCCGATGAACTCAACGAAATTTCAAAATCTGCTAAGGAAATCAACGAATTTTTAGAAAAATTTGAATTCAGAAATGCACTTTCCGCACTGATGAATTTGGCGAGATTCGGAAACCAGTATCTTCAAACGGAAGAACCTTGGAAAACAATCAAAGATAATCCTGAAAAAGCCGCTAATTCTCTTTTCGTGGGAGCACAGATCGCGGTTGCTTTGGCTCAGCTCTGTGAACCGTTTATGCCTTTCAGTTCTGAAAAATTATTGAAAATGTTCAATGCTGAACAAATGAAATGGAGCGATGTGGAAACGAAAAAAATGTTGATTGAAAGCGGACACCGGATCAATGAAGCCTCTCTTCTTTTTTCAAAAATTGAAGATGATGTGATTGATGCTCAAATCCGGAAATTAGAAACGACCAAACAAAACAACAATAAAACCAATCCTAACGCCAACCCGATGAAAGAACAGATTACTTTCGATGATTTTGCGAAAATCGACCTTAGAACCGCCACGATTTTAGAAGCCGAAAAAGTGGAAAACGCGGATAAATTATTAAAATTCAAAGTAGATACCGGAGTTGATGTAAGAACAGTGGTTTCAGGCGTTGCGGAAAGTTTTTCTCCCGAAGAGCTCATCGGAAAACAGGTAATGATTTTATTAAATCTCGCTCCGCGAAAAATCAGAGGCATCGAATCTCAGGGAATGTTTTTATTAACAACAAAGCCGGACGGAAAATTATCGTTTGTAACTCCTGATGAAACGGTGGAAAACGGAATTGAAATCGGGTAAATTCAGTTGATTTTTAATACAGAAAACAAGCAGAATGAGATTCAGTCTTTATACCGATAATCCTGATGAAAGAGAAATCTACATCACCGGAAATTTCAATAAATGGAATCCGAAAGATCCGGAATTCAAACTTATCAAAAAAGATGAAAACCATTACTATATCGATATTCCCGACGAAGATCTCGCTGAAAAAATAGAGTATAAATTCACCAAAGGAGGCTGGGAAAATGTAGAGCTGGATGAATACGGAGACATCACTCCGAACCGGAAAACCGAAAAAAATAAAAAAGAAAACAAAGATGAAGTAAAAAAATGGAGACTGAACTGGGGACCTTTCAAAAAAGAATTTTTCCCTATCGTTGAACTTATTTCCGATGAATTTTACATTCCGCAACTTGACCGTTTCCGGAAAGTCTGGGCGCTTCTTCCTTACAATTATCACGAAACCGATGAGCATTATCCCGTTTTGTATCTTCAGGATGCACAAAATCTTTTCAACGAAGGCAGCGAATACGGAAACTGGGAAATCGATAAAAAACTTTCTATTCTTGCGGAATACGGTCGCGGCGATGTAATTGTAATTGCCATCGACCACGGAAAGGAGTCAAGGATCAATGAATATGTTTTTGATAACGATACCGTTTCCAAAGGTTCGGAAGGCAAAAAATACATCCGCTTTATTACCGATACTCTGAAGCCTTATGTCGATCAGAATTACCGAACCAGAAAGGAACGCGAATTTACAGGAATCGGCGGAAGCTCTTTGGGTGGACTCATCAGCATTTACAGCGGATTTCTGTATCCCGAAGTATATTCCAAGCTTCTGATTTTTTCGCCGTCGCTTTGGGTGGAACCGCACAATAATTTTCCGATGCTCAGTTTCCGGAAGCCTTTTAAAACCAAGGTATATTTGTACGGCGGCGAAAAGGAAGGCTCGAAAATGGTGAAACGGATTCACCTTTTTGAGGAAAGCCTGAAATTATGGGAAGAAAAAAATCTTTTTGATTTTGAAATCCGCACCAACATCAATCCGGAAGGTACTCACAACGAATTCTACTGGTCTCAGGAATTTCCGAGAGCGATTGAATGGCTGTACTATAATAATTCGGAAAATCCGGTAGAAGTAATACCACGACAGAACAGCAAGATTAATGCTGAAGATAAGCTGTAAATTCACAGAGCTCATCCAGGTATCCGACATTTTCGTATAAGAGACTGCAATAATAGTTTCTTACAAATATTTTATAATGAATCTCATATCACTTAATTCTCACAAACTATCTTTCATTTAAAATTCAGTAATTTTGCAAGCTCTAATTCATTTTTATGCTTATTGAATTTTATAAATATCAGGGAACAGGAAACGATTTCATTATGATCGACAACCGTGATTTCAGTTTTCCGAAAAACACGGAAATCATCGGGAAATTGTGCGACCGCCGTTTCGGAATTGGCGGAGACGGGTTGATTCTCCTCGAAAACGATACCCATTCCGATTTCAAAATGGTATACTACAACTCTGACGGAAATGAAAGTACAATGTGCGGAAACGGAGGAAGATGTATCGTTGCTTTCGCCCATTTTCTCGATATTTTTGAAGAAAAATGCAGCTTTAATGCGATCGACGGAAATCACGAAGCCGAAATCCGCAACGGAATTGTGAAGCTGAAAATGATCGACGTGGAAAACATCTGCAAAGACGGTGAAAATTTTGTTCTCGATACCGGATCTCCGCATTTTGTGAAATATGTGGAAATGCTAAAAGATTATAATGTTTATAAAAAAGGTAACGAAATCCGCAATTCTCCGACCTATAAAGCCAAAGGGATCAACGTGAATTTCGTGGAAGAAATTTCCGGCGGAGAAATTTTTGTCAGAACCTACGAGCGAGGTGTGGAAGACGAAACTTTCAGCTGCGGAACAGGTGCTACCGCTGCTGCGCTTACTTTTATGAAAGACAAGAATACGGATTCCGTAAAAGTGAAAGTTCTGGGCGGAAATCTGAAAGTATATGCGGAACAGCACGGAAACTCTTTCCGGAATATCTGGCTGGAAGGTGCCGCGCAGCAGGTTTTTAAAGGAAAATTGGAAATATAAAAGTGTGTCATTGCGGGCGAAGCGAAGCAATCCTTAGCTAAATAGGAACTATCTTCAACAGATTGCGCTCGCAATGACAAGAATAATAGAAAAACTTACTATATGAAAAAAGGCTGTGGAATTATCGCTGTTTTAGTTTTAATTATCCTGTTGATCGGAGGATTTTTCGGTTTCAGATATTATAAAAAATATTACGGTAACAATGTGGAAAAGGAAGGTTTTGTTCTGATTTCGCACAACGCGAAATTCAGCCAGATTATGGATTCCATTTCGCCTTATTTGCAAAACCGCGAGAATTTCAAAGTGGTTGCTTTGGATAAAAATCTGGATACCAATTTCAAAGCCGGACGTTATAAAATTAAAAACGGAGCCAATAACACCGATCTCGTAAATATGATTAAAGCCGGAAACCAGACTGAAAATTCTTTCCGTATCGGTGATTTTTTTGATGTGTACCAAATGGTAGGAAAAGTAACCAGAAAGACGGAAATCGATTCCGCAGATTTTGCCGAAGGTCTGAACGAAATTGCCGTAAACAAAGGTTTGAAAAATGCCGAAGACCTGAAAAAATATTTCTTTATTGATACTTACAATTTTTTCTGGACAGTAACGCCGAAAGAATTTTTTGAAAAATTTGAAAACCAGTACAACGATTTCTGGACTTCTGAAAGAAAAGCGAAAGAACAGCAATCCGGCTTAACTCGTGACCAGATTTACGCTCTTGCTTCCATTGTTTACAAAGAATCCGGCGGAAAACCTGACGAAATGAAAACCATTGCCGGACTGTATCTCAACCGTTATCATAAAGGAATGAAGCTGCAAAGCGATCCGACTGTTATTTACGCGGTAAACAAAGCCAATAATTTCCAGTCGAAAATCCGGAGAGTTTTGTATAAACATCTGAAAGAACCATCACCTTACAACACTTATGCGAATCCGGGAATTCCGCCGGGACCGATCTGTATGGTAGATAAAGAATCTGTGGATGCAGTCTTGAATGCTGAAAAAAATAATTTTATTTTTATGGCTGCAGATCCCTCAAAACCCGGCTATCACAAATTTACGGCAAGCGATACCGAACACGCCAAAAATGCGAAAGCCTATCAAGATTGGCTGACTTCAAAAAATATTACGAATTAATGTAGAAAGCTCACTCTAAAACCCTTTCAGAGTTTGAAACTCTGAAAGGGTTGAATTCAAAAAAAAAATCAAACAATTGTTTTAACCTTTTATCAAAACATCCATCTACTACACAGAAATTAATTTTTATGAATCACACCCAAATCTCGACAATTATTCGAAATCGTACTTTAGGACTTGTATTTGTGCTTGGTGCAGCAAGCCTTGCTTTTGCACAGCAAAAAGTAAATATTTCGGGGAAGATTGTTGATAATACAAATCAGCCGGTTCCTTACGCGTCTGTTACCTTTTCGCATCCGGATAATAAATTGTACAGCGATGCAGCACTTACAGACGAACAGGGAAATTATACCATTCAGCTGGTTCCCGCAAATTACAGCATCACCATCGAAGCAATCGATTATAAAAGCAAAAAAACTTCAAAAAATATTACAGCAGCCGGAAACATCGGTTCTTTCTCCATTGAAAAAGAAAGTACTGCAACTCTTACTCCAACCAAAGATATTGAAGGTGTAACAATTGTAGCTGCTTCCACAAAACCTTATAAAGTGGAAATCGACAAAAAAGTGTACGATCCTTCCACAGACCTTATCAGCAAAGGCGGAAGTCTTCAGGATGTTCTCGCCAATGTACCTTCCGTGGAAGTGGATACAGACGGAACAGTTTCAATGAGAGGAAATTCCAACGTGAAATTTTTAATTAACGGGAAACCTTCATCATTATTGGGAATTGACGATGGTGCTGATGCCTTGAAATCTATTCCTTCGGATCAGATTGACAAAATTGAAGTGATTACCAATCCTTCCTCAAAATTTGAAGCCAGCGGAACTGCCGGAATCCTGAACATAATCCTGAAAAAATCAAAAAAAACAGGTTTTAACGGAAGCGTGGAAGGAAGTTTGGGCTATCTCCCGAATACCAGATTAAATACAAGTCTGAGCTGGAGAAAAGGAAACTGGACCTATTACATTAACGGAGGAGGCGGATACAACAAAAATAAATCCACCAACAACAGTACTTATAATTATCTTCTTGATCCTTTAAAATTATACAATCCGAAACAAGATCCGGAATCTACAGACGACGGAAGTTTATACACCGATCAGAAAGGCATCACCAAAGGAGAAAATAAGAATTACAATGTAAACACGGGATTTGTGGTGGATCTTACCGAAAAATCCTCTCTGAATGCTTCCGTAATGTTCAGAAGATTTGATAATGAATCCACGGAAACCATTAATACTTTTGACCGCTACGTGAATGTTATTCCTAACAATGATAATACTGCAGCGGAAAGTTATGATGTTCTCGAAAGAAATATTCTCCGTGTAAATGATTCGGAAAGAAAAAGCAATTCTTTTCAGACGGATTTAGGTTTCGACCAGAAAATCGGCGACAACGGGCAATTGCTGAGCTTAGCCACAAGCTTTCAGACCAATAAAAGCGAAAGTTTAGGACCTATCAGCGAAATTACCACTTCGGCTGACGGAACTCTTATTTCCACCTCTCTCAATAATGTGAATAATGATTCCAAAAATACCACCTTTTTAGGAAAAGCGGATTATGAGCTTCCGATTGGTGAAAATTCAAAATTCGAAGCTGGTGGAAGATTCGATCTCAATAATAATGATTACAACTATTTCGTCGACCAAAGCAAAGACGGAAGTCCTTTTGTAACATTAGATCGTTTTACGAGTGATACCCATTACAATGAAAAAATTACCGCAGGTTATGCTCAATTCAAAAGCAAAGTGGGAAATTTCGGATATCAGTTGGGACTTCGTGCCGAGAATACTAATATTGATGTAAAATTCAAGAGCCTCGAAAACAGCGAAGTGAATCAGGTGAATAAAAACTACACTGGATTTTTCCCGAGTGCATTTTTAAGCTATGATCTCGGAAAAAACAATCAGCTTTTGCTGAATTATTCGAGAAGGATCAACCGTCCGCGTTCCTGGTTCCTGATTCCGTTTATGTCCTACGGAAACAACAGAAGTATGTTCACCGGAAATCCGGATCTGAATCCTACTTATGAAAATTCATTTGAATTGGGTTACAGTTTATCAAAAAGCAAAATCACTTTCAATCCGACCTTATATTTCAAAAAATCGGAGGATGAGGTTAATTTTTACCAATACAGCGGAATAGATGAAAACGGCGCGACCGTTCTTTACAGAAAACCTGTAAACGCCGGCTCAGAAACCCATTATGGATTGGATATCAACGGAAGCTATGATCCTTTCAAATGGTGGAGAATTATGGGAAGCATCGATTTGTTCGGTTATAAAAATACGGGATCGTATGATATTTTCAGCTTTAACGGAAAAGGATTTTCCACACGTTTCAGATTGACCAATACTTTCAAACCGGATAAGAAAACTTCGGTTCAGATTCAGGGATTCTACAGAGGTGCCGAAAAATCCGACAGCAACGACAGAAAAGCAATGTACGCTGTAAATTTCGGAGCATCAAGAACCATCTGGGACGGAAACGGAACGATCTCATTCAACATTCAGGATGTTTTCAATACAAGAGGAAGGGAAGGAACCACCATTACGCCAAGCTACACGCAATATCAGTTTATGCAGTGGCAGCCGAGACAGTTCAGCATTTCTCTGAGCTACAGATTCAAGCAGGGAGAAAAAGTGGATCTTCCGAAAAAGAAAAAAGATCAGAACTCTAATTATAGCGGTGATGACGATCAACCGCCAATGTAAATAAAAAACCGAAGAATTTTCTTCGGTTTTTTTATTCATTTAATAAGATTATCGGCTTGCGATATCTACCCGAATCGGAAGTGTAAAAGTGGTAGGAACTCCTTTGTTTACTTTTTCGCTGTCCAATTTGTACAACATTTTAGACATCATCTTTTCCAATTCCTGATCCATGTATTTGCAATCTCCGTTTGCGTGAATATTGGTGATTTTTCCGCTTTCCGCCACATCAAACCGGATGTTGGAATGCATTGTGCCTTCTGTAAAATTAGGATTTGTAAAATCAAAATTATTAATCAGATAAGCACGAAGCTCATTGAAACCATCATTGTTATTAAGTTTTACTTCTTTGATTACATTAGCGGTTTGTGCCTGTAGTTGATTACAAATCATTATTGTCAAACCAAAAAGCAATGCCGCTGCTGTTTTTAAAAATATTTTCTTCATTATATTAAATTATTGATTGTTATAATGTTACGATTTCGTAAAACAAATATACAAATTAAATTTAATATTGAGTTAATATTCCGTTAACATTTGATTAATATTGAAATTTTCTTCTTTTCGCTATTCAGGAATTCTGCCTGAAACATATTTCTGCCAATTCCAAGTTGTTCTGAGTGCTTCTTCCAGTGATGTTCCGGATTTCCAGCCGAGTTCTCGTTCCGCTTTATCGGCATTTGCGTAAGCAATCGTAATATCTCCTGCTCTTCTGTCACAAATCTGATACGGAATTTCCACGTTATTTGACAGTTCAAACGCTTTTACCACTTCCAGAACGGATGAACCTTTCCCCGTTCCGAGATTATAAATATCAATCACGGTTTCGGAAGTTTCTGAAATTAATTTTTTTAACGCGGCAACGTGCGCTTTCGCAAGATCGACCACATAAATATAATCGCGGATCGCCGTTCCGTCGGGAGTCGGATAATCATTTCCCCAGATATTCAGTTTTTCGCGGATTCCTGCTGCCGTCTGCGTTACATACGGAACCAGATTATTTGGAATACCAATCGGGAGTTCTCCAATTTTCGCGGACGGATGCGCACCAATCGGATTGAAATACCGGAGTAAAGAAATTTTCTTCTGATAAGCAGTCGCAAAATCTTTCAGGATTTCTTCGCCCATTTGTTTGGTTTTTCCGTAGGAAGATTCGGGCGTTTTCAGCGGAGTTTCTTCATCAATCGGCATTGTATCGGCTTGTCCGTAAACCGTGCAGGAAGAGCTGAAAATAAAATTAGAAATATTTCTCTGTTTAAACTCCTGCAAAATATTGATGAGCGAAAACAAATTATTTTCATAATAATCCAGCGGTTTTTCCTGGCTCTCTCCTACTGCTTTGTACGCCGCGAAATTGATACAGCCCTCAATTTTATGAACTTCAAAAACCTGAGAAAGCAATTCTTTCCGTTTCAAATCGAAAGGATAAAAAACCGGTTTCTTTCCCGTAATTTCTTCGATATTGTCGAGAATAAATCTTTCGGTATTGGAAAGGTCATCCACAATTACGACATCAAAATTGTTGTTCAAAAGTTCCACAACCGTGTGAGAACCGATATAGCCTAAACCGCCTGTTACAAGTATGGTCATATTTTTTTATGGGTAATAAGTGATAAGTAATGGGTAATTTTTATTCGGGTTTTCCGATTTCTTCGAGTTCGTTTTTTTCAGGAATGTGTTTATAGTAATTTAATAAAAATCCAATTCCGACAATAATGAAATTTTCCCATATAAACGGAATTAAATTTTTAATAAAGGTATGTCTTATAATTACCAAATTAAATAACTGAAATAATACAACCAGAACAATTGATATATTTAAGAAAAGAAATGTTTTTGATGATTCTTTAAATACATTTATTAGTGTTAAAATAAAGGTTAGAAATATGATAAAAATAAAAGAATAAAAAGGAAATGTATACATTTTATACTCTGTCACCATTTCATAGTCCTTAAATAAAATATTACCTATAAAAGATCCAAAAAATATTATCCAGCCAAAGCAATAAATTATTGCCAAGAAGTATATAAATTTATATTTAAAAATTCTTTCTTCGTGTAGCATCTTATTTCAAAAACTCCAGAACTACATCCGTAATATATTTCAACTGTTCTTCATCCAGTTCTGTGTGCATCGGAAGCGAGATTACTTCATCTAAAAGTTTATCGGTATTCACAAAATCGGCAGGATTGCTTTCCTGATAGTAGGCTTTCTGCTTTCTCAGCGCAACCGGATAATAGATCATCGCCGGAATTTCTTTTTCCACAAGGAATTGCTGCAACTCGTTGCGTTTTCCGTTGAGAATTCTCAAAGTGTATTGATGAAAAACGTGCGTGGAATTTTCATCTCTTTTCGGAATGAGAATATTCGGATGATTGGCGAATGCTTCATCGTAATAATCCGCCGCTTTTCTTCTGGCATCGTTGTATTGGTCGAGGTTCGGGAGCTTTTTTCTGAGAATCGTCGCCTGAATGCTGTCCAGACGTGAATTTACTCCGACTTCATCGTGATAATAGCGTTCGTACATTCCGTGGTTTACAATTCCGCGGATCTTGTGGGCAAGTTCATCATCATTGGTAAAAATCGCACCGCCGTCTCCGTAGCATCCCAGATTTTTTGACGGGAAAAAGGAAGTCGTTCCGATGGTTCCCATTGTTCCGGATTTTTTAGAAGTTCCGTCGGAAAACGTGAATTCCGCACCGATTGCCTGTGCATTGTCTTCGATAACGTACAGATTGTGGTCTTTTGCAATTCTCAGGATTTCTTCCATATTGGCACACTGCCCGAAAAGATGAACGGGAATAATCGCTTTCGTTTTGTCGGTAATGGCGGCTTTTATTTTTTCCGGATCGATAGTAAAAGTATCGTAATCCACATCCACAAGAACGGATTTTAGTTTTAATAAATGAATCACTTCTACCGTTGCAGCAAATGTAAAATCCGCCGTAATCACTTCATCGCCTTCTTTCAGGTCTAAAGCCATTAATGCGATTTGCAGCGCATCAGTTCCGTTTGCGCAGGGAATTACGTGCTTTACATCCAGATATTCCTCCATTTCTTTCTGGAAAAATTTCACTTCCGGTCCGTTGATAAATGCCGCCGATTCCATTACGTTCAGAACGGCATTGTCCACTTCATTTTTTATTTTAAAATACTGCGTTTGCAGATCTACCATTTGAATCTTTTTCATAAAAAATTGTTTGTGTAAAAATACTGAAAATTATCCGTTGCAAAAATCTATCTTAAAATTCCCCATTATTTTATTCAAAATTAAAGTATCTTTGAAATAAAAATTGCAATGAAAAAATTGATACTTATTTCATTTTTAACCGGTTTTGCTCTGATGAATGCACAGACAGAACTGGTTTTCGTTTTCTTTAAAGACAAACCCAACAAAGCCGCTTTCTATGCCAATCCGCTCTCAGAGCTTTCCCAGAAATCTCTGGACAGAAGAGCCAACCTCGGAATCGCGCTGAACGATCAGGATGCACCGATAGAACCGTCTTATATTCAGAATGTAAAAGATCTGGGATTCACGGTTTCGGATTATTCCAAATGGCTGAACGGAGTTGCCGTAAACGCGACAGCTTCAGAAATTACACTTCTGGAATCACAGCCTTATGTGCAATCCGTGGAAACTTTTGTAAAAGATCCTTCCGGAGGAAAAGCGAAAACTGCGAAGAATAAATTTGAAAAATTCAATCAGGAATTGGGCGGAAAAACCAGCTTTAATTACGGAAACGCGGAAGCACAAATCCAGCAGATCAATCTGAAAACACTGCACGAACAAGGATTTACGGGGGAAGGCATTACTATTGCAGTTCTGGACACCGGATTTCCAACGGTAAATACCGGAAATGCCTATGCAAGAATGCGCAGTCTCGGAAAAATAAAAGGCGGCTATAATTTTATTTCAAAAAATAATGACCTTTATAATACCGGTTTTAATGGTCACGGCGCAGTTTGTCTCGGTACAATTGCGGGCTATCTTGAAGGGGAATTTGTAGGCTCAGCTCCCGATGCAGATTTCTACTTGTATGTAACCGAACACGGCGATCTGGAAATCCCGGAAGAAGAATTATACTGGATCGAAGGCGCGGAAGATGCGGACAGAAAAGGAGTTGATCTTATTTCGGCATCGCTGGGTTACGGGGATTTTTTTGATGATACTCGTTACAATTTCACGTATTCTGATATGACGGGAAATCGTTCTTTCGTAGCAAGAGGTGCACAAATTGCCGCGGAAAAAGGAATTATTGTAATGGCAGCTGCCGGAAATGAAGGTGGTGATACCTGGCATTATATCCTGACACCTGCAGATAATGAAAAAGTATTTTCAGTAGGAGCCGTTACCGAAAGTGGAAACAGTTCGAATTTTTCCTCTTTCGGACCGAATTATCTGGGTGTGCCGAAACCTGACGCAAGTGCAAGAGGAACCTATACGGCAACTGTTTATAATAATTCTACAACCTGGGCAAGCGGAACATCACTTTCCACGCCTTTGGCAGCAGGCGGAGTTGCCTGTCTTCTTCAGGCAGTTCCGAAAAATCTGAACCGCGAATCCGTAAAAAATCTGATGAGACAGACCTCCTCACTTTCACCGAATCACGATGATCAAATGGGCTACGGAATTCTGAATTTCGGTAAAGCGTATTCGGAATTTCTTGCAATCTCTGAAAACGCACAAAATTCCACATTCCGGTTGTACCCGAATCCGAACAAAGGCGAATTTTTTGTGGAAGCCAAAACAGCAGCTCCGATAAAAATCTATGATATGACAGGAAAAATCATCTATTCCGGAAATGTAACGCAAGGTAAAAACCAGATCAATCTGAAAGCCGCTGCCGGAACCTACATTATCAGCTCTGATATCAACGGAAAAAAAGTTTCGGAAAAACTGATTGTAAAATAATTTTTGAATTGATTTCAAATGAAAAGCATCATATTTTTGATGCTTTTTTATTTTCTGCTCCCGAAAACCTGTCCCAGAATAATTCCGGCAGCCATCGAAACATTCAGGCTTTCGGTGATTTTCTGCTTTCCGAATCTCGGAATGGTGATTTTCTGATGAAGCAGCTTTTCGGTTTCCGCACGCATTCCGTTTCCTTCGTTTCCTAATATCAGATTGAATTTTTCAGGAAAATGATACTGAAAAATATCTTCGCCGTCCATATCCGTTCCAAGATTTTCGTTGTCCGTTTCTTTCAGAAATTCCTCAAGATTTTTATAAACAATGTTTACCCTGGTGAACGAGCCCATACTTGCCTGTATCACTTTTGGATTATAAAGATCGGCAGTATCGTTGCTGCAAACAATCTGCTCGATTCCGAACCAGTCTGCAAGACGGATGATGGTTCCCATATTTCCCGGATCCTGAATTCCGTCCAGAACAATCTGCCGTGGAATATTTTCCAAAAAAATATTTTCCCGGATTTCGCAGACGGCAACAGAATCTTTCGGATGCTGCAAAAAGCTGATCTTTTTGAGTTCGGTTTCAGAAATTTTTGTTATTTTTTCATCTGTAAAATCCAAAGATTCAGGATGTACGGAAAATATTTCACGGATTCTGAAGTTTGTATTGGGAAGCTCTTTTATAATTTTATTACTTTCCACCAAAAACAAGTTGTATTTTTGTCTGAATTTTTTTTTGTCCAGAGACTTTAAAATTTTGATTGTATGAGCCGTAAGCATTTCGTAAAATATCTTCAAAAATATTATTTATTTTTCTCTTCCGCAACTGCGCTGGTTTTGCTGTGGGCGTGCAGTACCACCAGAAAAGTTCCGGACGGCGAATATCTGCTTACCAAAAACCATTTCGAATACGAAGGCGAAAAAGTGCATTCGGGTGAAATTCCGTCGTATGTAAATCAGAAACCGAACAAAAAGCAGCTTTTTCTTCTGCCGATCGGACTTTGGATATATAACGGTTCCAATCCGAAATACGATTCTATTCTGAATGAATATGCCACTTTTCCGAACGAAATGAGAAATCAGAAGCTTCGTGATTCCCTTTCCATAAAATACGGACATCCGGAATATGTGGGCAAAAGTATGTTTTTCAGCAGATTCCGCCACAAAGTCGGACAGCCGCCTGTAATTCTGGATCAGGCAAAAACAGAAAACAGCGCGGAAGCCATCCGGAAATACCTTGTATACCGCGGATATTGGGATACCGAAACCAAATTTTCCCACAAGCTGGATTCTGCCGCGAAAAAAGCGGAAGTTACCTATTTTATCAATCCGAAAGATGCCACTTATATCGACGGGTATTTTTACGATATTCCTGATCTGGAAGTGAAAAGAATCTATGAAGAAGATCTGAAAAAAAGTTTTGTAAAAAATAAGGAAATTCTGGATCAGACCAATCTGGAAAAGGAGGTGAAGAGGATTAATGAACAAATGAAACAGCACGGTTATTATAGATTCAATTCCGAAAATCAGGATATCTATTTTACCGCCGATACTTTACAGAGCAGAAAGCAGGTGCCGCTGAAACTTGAAATTCATAAAGATTCCGCGGATTCTCCTTACAAAAAAACCACTGTCGGAGACGTAAAAGTATATCTGGTAGAAAAACTTGCCGATACTGCTCTCACCCGAAAAAGCAGAATGCGAGGCGGCATCACGGTTCACAGAATGGATCGCCAGTATGACAGCCTTACACTTTGGCGGCCGATCATCCTGAAAAAAGGAGAACTGTACGACCAGAGAAATCTGGATCTTTCCAAAAGAAATATCGCTGCCACCAATAATTTCAGCATTATCAAATACGAGGAAGATTTCCGTAAGAATTCCGACAGTATTATGGATGTTACCTACGTTCTGGCACCGCTTCCTAAATATGAATTCAAAGTAGCTACCGATCTCAATTATTCACAGATCCTGAATTTCGGAATTTCACCGTCGGTCGATCTTACATCGAGAAATGTTTTCGGAGGAGCGGAAAATATCACGACTTCTCTTGCCGGAACTTTTGGCTCAGTGCAGAACACCAAAAATCCGGATAAAAGAACGCTTGCTTACGAAATTTCGGCGCAAACCGCCTTGAGCGTTCCGAAGCTTCTGCTTCCTTTCACGTACTGGAAGCTGATTCCGAAAAGATATTCTCCGACTTCTTCCATTGTTCTGGGAGCTTCGGTTCAGGATAATATCGGATTGGGAAGGATTGGCTTTAATGCAAGCCTGAATTATTTCGCCAACGTGAATGATATCGTTTCCCACAGATTGACAGTTCTTAATACACAATTCAGCTTAACAAGAAACAAGGAAAGATATTACGATTATTTTACCGGAGAAAGAGACGTGGTGGAAGATATGCACAAAGAATATTTTAAGGAATATCCTGAAATCGGCGAGCAGTATCCCGAATACATCACATTCGATCAGGTTTCGGAAATGATTTTGGATAACACTGAGTTTCTGGATCAGTTTTTTAATTCTTCCGCAGCACATCAGAATTTGTATTACAGCTTTCTGCAATCGCTCCTCAATAAAGACAGGCAAACGCAGGATGTTCTGATCAGCTCGTTAATTTATAATTTTACCTATAACGAAATCGGAAAAAAAGACCGCCCGAATCCTTTCTATTTCAGTGCGAAATTTGAAATGGCGGGAAATATGCTCGGAATGTTCAGCAAAAAAGAAACTTCGGGGCTTACTACCGGAAATACGAAAACCATTTTCGGGATTCCGTATTCACAGTTTGTGAAATTCGATTTCGATGTGCGGAAGTATTTCAATATTACGGGAAACAGCAATCTGGTTCTGCGCCAGTTCATCGGATTGGGAATTCCGTACGGTAATTCTGAAACGATGCCTTTCGTACGTTCGTATTTTAATGGCGGTTCCAATGATATCCGTGCGTGGAGAGTTTTCGGCGGATTAGGTCCTGCCGATCTGCAAACCGATGAAAAAGTGCGTGCTTATTTAATGGACAATGTAAAGCTCACCACCAACGTGGAATACCGAATGCCTTTCAATTCTATGTTTGAAGGCGCTGTTTTTGCAGATGCCGGAAATATATGGAGTCTGAAAGATAGCGGTTTGGGAGATCAGTTCAAATTCAATAAATTTATCAGTCAAATGGGTGTCGGAGCCGGATTTGGATTAAGAATAAATGTTGCCTACATCACGCTGCGATTGGATGCTGCTTACAAAGTCTATGATCCGAACCAGCCGATCGGCGACCGCTGGGTTTTGGGGCAAACCTGGAAACCTGTCCTGAATTTCGCTTTCGGATATCCGTTCTAAAACTTTTGCTGAATTTCACTTTCCGGATACAATATACTTTGTCAAAGTTTTCGCCGAAATGATAATACTTTGACAAAGTTTTTAGGCTCATTATATTAAAGTTTTACGGGCAGTTCTACTTTATTTTGGTAAGCGCAGAACCTTTATGTGCTGCAATATGGTCGGACTTATCACTTTTGATTTCGTACTGCGGATCTTCTTCCGTTGCGTGATGAGTATACCCTTTATAATTAAAATTTTTGGTGTGAATTTTAATGATTGTTCCGCTCACTCTTCCCGCTTCGGAATTCCAGCTTACGTGATCGCCGATTTTGAATCCGGTTTTCATTTTCTCAAAAATTTATTTAATTAAACAAATCCACTTCCTCCCCTTTTTCCACAGGATATTGTTCCGTAAAACATCCGAAACAGTGATTGGAGCTTCCTAAAATTTCTTTTAAATTGTCCATACTCAAAAATTCCAGAGAATCAACTCCGAGATATTTGCGGAGCTCTTCTACCGACATATTGGCGGAAATCAAATCGTCTTTTGACGGCGTATCGATTCCCAGAAAACACGGCGCGATAATCGGCGGCGAAACGCTTCGGAAATGAATTTCCTTTACTCCTGCATCTTTCAGGATTTTTACCAGGCGTTTTGAAGTCGTTCCCCGCACAATGGAATCGTCGATGATGACTACTCTTTTATCCTTGATTTCGGAAATAATCGGATTCAGTTTCAGATTCACGATGCGTTCCCGCATTTCCTGAGTCGGAACGATGAAACTTCTCCCGATATAGCGGTTTTTAATCAGAACCGGACGAAACGGAATTCCCGATGCTTTGGAAAAACCGATTGCAGCCGGAACTCCGGAATCGGGAACACCAATCACCAGATCGGCTTCCACAGGTGCTTGTTCCCAAATTTTTTCTCCCGACTTTTCACGGATTTCGTGAACATTAATTCCTTCCAAAGTGGAATCAGGACGAGCAAAATAAATGTATTCGAAAGCACAGATTCTTCTTTCGCAATCCTCTTTTACGAGAAAGGACTGCAATCCTTTTTCATTATCGGAAGTATAAACAATTTCTCCGGGAAGAATATCGCGGATATACTGCGCTCCTACTCCATCCAAAGCGGCAGTTTCGGAGGCAACTACAAAAGTTTTTTCGTCAATCGCACCCAAAACCAACGGGCGGATTCCGTGAAAATCACGAAACGCAAAGAATTTATTTCTCGTCATTCCGACCACGGAATAGGCGCCTTCGATTTTTTCCATTGTGGCTTTAATTGCACCTCTTAATCCCAAATCAAGGTTTTTCTGAATCAGTCTCAGAATCACTTCGGAATCGGAGGTCGCTTTGAACATTACGCCTTCCGCCTCCAATTCCTGTTTCAGTTGTTTTGCATTGGTGAGATTTCCGTTGTGTGCAATGGAAAGAATAATCTGGTCCCATTCATTTTTGGCGAAAAAAGGCTGAAAATTATATTTCTTTTTATCTCCGGCTGTTGTATATCTTGTATGTCCGATCACGCCGTTTCCCATAAAAGTTTCCGGCTCGCGGATGCTTTTGTAAACGTCCAGAACCAAACCTTCATCTTTGATATTGTAAATCTTTCCACTCTTCATTACGGAAATTCCACAGGCTTCCTGTCCGCGATGCTGTAATGCAAAAAGCCCGAACTGAGAAAGAGAAAACGTATCAATATCCGCTTCGGAATACAATCCGAAAATCCCGCATTCCTCGGCAGGAGCGTCAAGATGCTCTTCTTCTTTGGTACGGAAGAGATTTCTGCCGTAAGGTCTGTCCCTGAACTGGTTTAAATAATTTTCTTTGTGATTTTGTAAATCTTTCATTTTTAATAAAATTGAGAAATTCAGAGATTCAGAAATTGAGAAATTGGAACTACCAAATTTCTTAATTTCTGAATTTCTTAATCTTTTAACTATTTCTCCAATACCTTTTTCAATCGCTCGTAAATTTCCACGTAAGCTTCGGTTACTTCTCCCAAATCTCTTCTGAAACGGTCTTTGTCAAGTTTTTTCAGTGTGTCTTTATCCCACAATCTGCACGTATCGGGTGAAATTTCATCAGCAAGGATAATTTTTCCGTGGGAAGTTTTTCCTAATTCTATTTTGAAATCGACCAGAATAATATTCATTTTATCGAATAATTCTTTTAACGCTTCATTAATATCATCTGCCAATTCGTACATTTCGTCGAGTTCTTCATACGTTGCCGCACCGAGAAAAACGGCGTGATGGTCATTAATCAGCGGATCTCCCAATTCATCTTTTTTGTAACAAATATCGAAAATCGTAACAGGCGATTTGATGCCTTCTTCAACGCCTAATCTTTGTGCCATACTTCCTGCGGAATAATTGCGAACCACTACTTCCAAAGGAATTATAGAAACTTTTCTTACAAGTTGTTCTCGTTCATCAATCTGTTTGATGAAATGGGTTTCGATTCCTTTTTCTTTCAGGTATTCGAAAATCAGCGTGGTAATGGCGTTGTTCATTTCGCCTTTTCTATCGACTTGTCCGCGTTTTTGGGCGTTAAAAGCAGTAGCATCGTCTTTGAATCGGACGATGACTTCTTCGGGATTTCCGGTGAGAAAAATCTGTTTGGCTTTGCCTTCATAAAGCATTTCTCTTTTTTCCATTTTTTACTTTTTATTAGATTTTTTTAGTTACCAATATGCCGCTCCTTCGGAGCTTTATTTTTACCTTATTATTATTCATCTTTTCCAAGGGATTTACCCTTGGTTATTGATTACGCCACTTCGTGGCTTTCAAATTTTCGCCACAATTCCCGTTACCACTGCAATTCCGAAACTTAACAAAGTCCCGATTAAAACATATTCCGTGAGTTTTCTTTGTTTTGCCTGTGCCAGATCGCTGAACCTGAAAACCGATTTCGCGGCAATCATAAATCCGACTCCTTCCCAATGATTGACGTAAATAAACACAAAAACCAAAAGCCGTTCTAATATTCCGATGTATTTTCCTGCATTTTGCAGAGATTCCGTTTGCAGAGAGGTTTTCTCGGGAGTTTCGGGAATCCAGCCGGAAATCAGCATTTTAACTATGACGGAAGCAGGAACGGTTACAAATACCAATCCTGCGAAAAATTTCAAAACTTCGGGAGTACAATAATTTTTAATATTAAAATCAGGCATTAATGCAATGCAAAGTCCGATGATAACAGCAATGTGCAGAAACTGGTCGATAAAAAACCAAAGTCTTTTCGTATCGGGTTTTTGAAATTCGAGTTTGGCAAGGTCGATGAAAAAATGGGTAACGGCGACAATTACCGCAATCCACCAATATTCGAGATTCCATAAAAATAGCATTGCCAAAGCAAAATGAACAAGCGTATGGAAATACAGGTATTTGCTTTTCGTTTTTTTCCGCTCTTTATCGGCAACCCACGAATCCGGCTGGAAAATAAAATCCCCGAAAAGATGTGCCAATATGAGCTGCGCGAAAATCATTTTATAAAGCGGCTATTTTTTTTCTAAAATAATGGTCGGTTTCGATAATGAGGTCAAAATTCGACCGTTTAATTCTCTGGCTTATGGAAGATTGCGTGATATTCATTTTTTTCGCGAGCTCTTCCTGCGTGATTTTACGGTTCGTCATCATTTCGTATACCACTTCCGAAACTACTGGAGTCCACCCGTCGAAACTGAGAACCGCCCATTTGAAAACCATATTCAAATCTTTGTTGATGCCTGAATCGGGAGTTTGTATGGCGAAACTGCGATTGTCGGATTTTATTTCGTTCAGCAATCTTCCGGAATTTACATAAGCCGTTCCGTTCGATTCCGTTATTTTTTCGGAGGAAAACTGCTCATCTCCGATTCCTATTGCCAATCTTACGTCCAGATTTTCGGTTTTTTTGATGAGTGCCTTAATGCACAAAGCAATCCAGAACACCTCATCAATGCTTGTTTTCATCTGGAATTCGTCGCCTCTGTATATTTCCCAGTCCTGCGGTGTTTTACCGAAAGTTTCGAACAGCGATTTCAGAGACGGCATCCATTCTTCGGAAGCGCTCTGCTGTGAATTGATAATATCTCCGGTAATAATCCCAATCATATTATTAGCATATTGACTTATAATATGCAAATATAAGCAAAATCCCTAATAAATTAAAATTATAAGCAAAAAAACTTATAAATGGTGATTATAAGTGATTTGACTTATAATTTATTGAAAAATCCGCTCAGTATTAAACATTGAAGTTGATTATTCCAGCAACTCTTTCAATTTATTTTTAAGTTCGTCTCCCGATAAATTTCGTGCTATGATAATCCCGTTTATGTCGATTAAAAAATTCGCAGGAAATGCATTAATTCCGTAAGTAATAACGGCTTTATTCTGGTCTCCTTTCAAATCGCTTACGTTTATCCACGTAATTCCGAATCGGTCTTCAACCTTTTTTACGGCTTCCATTTTTGCATCTGCCGCTACTCCTAAAATTTCAAATCCTTTACCGTTAAATTCTTTATAAATTTCGATAAGTTCAGGAAACGCTTCGATACAGGGAGCACACCAAGTTCCCCAAAAATCCAGCAATACGATTTTTCCGTCATAATCCGATAATTTTACGCTTTTTCCTGCCGAATTTTTTTCTTCAAAATCGATATATTTTTCGCCAATTTGCGGATTTTTGTTCAGGGTTAAATAGTCGGAAATTCTTTGTCCGTAGATACTTTTCTTTACTTTTGGAGAAAGTGTTTTGAACAAATCAACAAGAGATTCTTTTGAGATTTCGCTCTTTATAAATCCCAATTGAAGGGCACTTATAACAGATGCAGGGTTTTCCCTGATAAATTGCTCCGTTGCTCTTGTTTCGTTTTCCGCCTTTTCTATGATTTTATTGAAAGTTTCTGCCTCGCTTTGCGTTTTTGAGCCTTTGATAATTGCTTGTCGGAATTTCCCTTTTTCCAAAGATATGGTCATCGGAGTATTTTCAACCCAAAAAGAAACTCTGTCCGTATAATCTTTTGTATGAACGGCAAATTGCACCGGATTGCTTTTCAGTTTTCCTTTGAATTGAAATTTTCCGTTTTGGATTTTTACAGAATCTATCTTTAAATAAGTTCCGCCGGAAAGATCGCTCAGGAATAGCTGCGAATTATTTTGAAAACCTCTGACTGTACCATTGATGCTGTAATTTAATTTTTGTGCAAACGAAATTTTGACGACTGCAACGGTCAGAATTATTGAGAAAAATGTTTTCATATATTAACGAATTTATAAAAAATACTCAACCCCATTCCTAAAAATATTATGATAATTCGCAGTCGGAATATTCTTCATCAAACCTTCCGCAAAACGTTCAGGGTGTCCCATTCTTCCGAATATTTTTCCGTTTGGACTGGTAATTCCCTCAATTCCGAAAAGTGAATTATTCGGATTGAAAGGCATTCCGTGAGCAATTTTCCCGTCGAAATCAACATACTGCGTTGCGATTTGTCCGTTTTTGTAAAGTTCCGTCAAAACCTCTTGCGAAGCCATAAAACGACCTTCTCCGTGCGAAATCGGAATGGTGTAGATTTCGTTTTTCGTTCCTTTCAGCCAAGGCGAATCGTCATTGATGACTTTCACGTTTACCATTTGCGAAATGTGTCGTCCAATCGCATTGTGAGCCAAAGTCGGGGAATTTTCGTCCAAATCGCGGATTTCTCCAAAAGGTAACAATCCCGATTTTACCAACGCCTGAAAACCGTTGCAGATTCCCAGAATCATTCCGTCACGCTCCAAAAGTTGGTGGACTGCGGTTTTCATTTTCTCGTTTTTCAGGACGTTTACGATGAATTTCGCACTTCCGTCCGGTTCGTCTCCTGCAGAAAATCCGCCCGAAAATACCAAAATCTGCGACTGTTCAATTTCCTTTGCCCACGCTTCGATACTTTCGTCCAAAAGTTGGTGGTTCAGGTTCAGCAACGGCAAACTCGAAACTTCCGCACCTTCCTTCCTAAAAGCGTTTTGCGTTTCATATTCGCAGTTTGTTCCGGGAAAAATCGGGGCAAAAACTTTTGGTTTTGCAATGCTGTGTTTTTTAATGAAAATCGTTCTTTGATTGACAGAATTTAAACTTTCATCAATATTGATTTCGATTTTTTCGGGTTCGGAAGTTGGGAAAAGGTTTTCAAAAGTGCCGACAAATTTAGATTTGAGATTTGAGATTTGAGATTTGAGATTGTTGATGCTCAAAATTTCGGAATTGTTTACAACACCGATTTTTTTAATTAAACCAAAATCCAATTCTTCGTTAGATTCGATGATTAAACTTCCGATATTTTTATTTAAAATTAAAGGTTCATCAACGGAAACTTCCGCTCCCAAACCATTTCCGAAAGCCATTTTCGCCAAAACAACCGCAATTCCGCCGTCTTTTACGGTTTTTACGGAAACGATTTTTTTAGCTTTAATCTTTTCATAAATAAACTCAAAAACCGCTTTCAAATCTTCATAATTCGGCAGTCCGTTTTCCTGAGTTTTGTGATGAAAATGATACAGAATATTTCCCGATTTTTTGAATTCCGGCGAAATGATATTCGATTTTTTGCCGTCTACACAAGCAAAAGAAATCAAAGTCGGCGGAACATTCAAATCCTGATAAGTTCCTGACATCGAGTCTTTTCCGCCAATCGCCGAAAGTCCGAAATTCATCTGTGCATCATACGCACCGAGAAGCGATGCGAGAGGTTTTCCCCATTTTTCGGGATTGTTGCCGAGTTTTTCAAAATATTCCTGAAAACTCAAACGGATTTTTTGGTAATCTCCGCCCATTGCCACGATTTTCGCAACGCTTTCCACAACGGCATTTGATGCTCCAATCATCGAATTTTGCGAAGAAATTTCCGCATCGAATCCCCAACTTGCGAGGGAAACAGTTTCCACATTTTCGGCGTTTAAAATCGGTAACGTCTGCACACTTCCTTCCATTTCCGTTAATTGGAATTTTCCGCCCAAAGGCATCGCAACGGTCGTTCCACCGACAGACGAATCGAACATTTCCTGCAAACCTTTTTGGGAAGCCGTATTTTTATCGGAAAGAATTTTGATGAAATTTCCTTCATTAAATTCAATATGCTGATTTTCAACTTTTTGAAGATGAGAAACTTTGATATTCTGCGATTTTGCACAACCGTTGGAATTGAGAAATTCACGGCTCAAATCCACGATTTTTCCACCTTTCCAGAACATCTGCATTCTTCCCGAATCGGTTACTTTCGCCACTTCTACGGCTTTTATGTTTTCATTTTCGCAGAAATTGATGAATTTTTCCTTGTCTTTTGCTTCAATCACAACCGCCATTCTTTCCTGACTTTCAGAAATGGCGAGTTCCGTTCCGTTCAAACCTTCGTATTTTAACGGTAAAATATCGAGATTGATTTCCAAAGAATCCGCAATTTCGCCAATCGCTACGGAAACTCCGCCTGCTCCGAAATCGTTGGATTTTTTAATCAAAGTCGTGACTTCGGGATTTCGGAACAACCGCTGAATTTTTCGTTCTTCCACCGCATTTCCTTTCTGAACTTCGGAACTCATCGTGTGGATTGAGGTTTCGTCCTGCTCTTTGGAACTTCCTGTTGCTCCGCCAACTCCGTCGCGTCCGGTTGCTCCGCCTAATAAAATTACAATATCGCCGTTTTTCGGTTGTTCTCTTTTAACCCAAGATTTCGGAACGGCTCCGACCACAAAACCGACTTCCATTCGTTTTGCTTTGTAGCCTTCGTGGTAAATTTCATTCACCAAAGTTGTAGCCAAACCAATTTGATTTCCATAAGAAGAATAGCCGTTTGAAGCCTGTTTCGTAATGGTTCTCTGCGGAAGTTTTCCCTGCAAAGTTTTAGAAATATCTTCCAGAACATTTCCTGCTCCCGTCAATCGCATCGCCTGATACACAAACGCTCTTCCCGACAACGGGTCGCGGATTGCTCCGCCCAAACAAGTGGAAGCACCGCCAAAAGGCTCGATTTCAGTCGGGTGGTTATGCGTTTCGTTTTTGAATAACAGATACCAAGGTTCTTTTCTGCCGTCAAATTCGGCTTCGATTTCTATCGTACAGGCGTTGATTTCATCGGAAACAACGAGGTTTTCGAGTTTTCCCGTTTTTTTGAAATATCTCGCACAAACCGTTGCCAAATCCATTAATGAAACCGGTTTCGCTTCACGCCCGAGAAATTTTCTTTTTTCCAAATAATCATTGAAAATCGTTTCCAAAGTTTCCTTAAACTGCCCCTCAAACTGAATGTCCGTGAGTTCCGTTTCAAAAGTGGTGTGACGGCAATGGTCGCTCCAATAAGTGTCAAGAACTTTGAGTTCGGTTTCGGTTGGATTTCGGTTTTCGGACTGAAAATAGTTTTGGATAAACTGCAAATCGTCAAACCCGAAAGCAAAATTATTGACTTCGTAAAATTTCGCTAATTCACTCGAATTTAACGAATTAAAATTGTCGTGAATTAAAACAGGCGACGGTTTTTCTTCCGCAGGAATTTCTAAAATCGTCAAATCTTTTTCCCTGCTTTCGACTTTATTTATCAGCAAATCTTTAATTTTCTGCAAATCGTCCGAAGATATTCCGGAAATTTCAATGAGTTTTCCGCTTCTCACAATCGAGTTCTCAATTCCCGTTAAAAGTGCGATGCACTGCTGTGCGGAATCGGCTCTCTGGTCGTATTGTCCGGGAAGAAATTCCATTGCGAAATGCGTGTTTTTTGCAGGATTTTCTTCGTGCAGAATGTCCGTAACAGGGTCTGCAAAAGTGGAGTTCACGACTTTGGAAAAATCGTTTTCCCCCAAACCGAAAACATCGTAAATATTATACACTTTCACATTCTCCGCATTCGGGACAATGTTTTTGATTTCATTTAAAATTTTCGGACTTTCCACATCGAAAATTCCGCGTTTTTCTACGAAAATTCTTTTTTTCATTTTTTTATTAGATTCAAGAGCCGAGAACCAAGATTTGAGATTCAGGACGTTTTTATTTATTTCATTTTTTCCACAGGTTTTAACCTGTGGCTATTGTTGTTAAGCCACTTCGTGGCTTTTTTCATACATTATAAATTATATTCTATTTTTTATTCAAAAATTTTTCAATCATCGGCACAACAAAATCACTTTCTTTTGTGTCGGGTTTCAGTGTTGTGATTTCTCCAATATAATCTCCGTGTCCGCTTGGAATTATTGCTAATTCAGAGTTTTCAATTTGTCTGTGCAGTTCAATAGCGTGTTCGGGTGTAATAACGTCTTTATCGCCAATTATGATTAAAGCAGGTGCTTTAATAGATTTAATTTGCTCGTCCGGAATGTCTTTGAAATTTACCATTCTTTTTGCATCTCTGTCGTGCATTATTTGTAAACCGTTTGTGTCGGGTGCAACTTGTTTGTATGCCGTTTTCAGTTGTTCGGGCATATTTTCCAATTTCGCTTGTTTCATAAAATTCCAAAACCATTCGGGAACTCCGTTGCGTTTGGCAAGTACAGAACCGACAATTATTTTGTCAACAATTTCAGGGTGTCGAATGGCAATTTGCAAAGTCGTTGTTCCTCCATTGCTGAAACCGAAAAAATCGGCTTTATCAATATTTAAGTTTTTTAGAAGCGTTGCAACATCATCTGCATCCTGTTCAAATGACAAATCTGCGTTTCTGTCGTTTGTTCGTCCGTGTGCCTGTAATTCAACTGCAATTACTTTTCTGTTTTTTGCAAACAACGGAATAACTTTTCCAAAGTTAGATTGAATGGTAGAACCGCCTCCGTGAATGAGAACAAGTGGTTTTCCCTGTCCGTAAATTTCGTAATACATTTTTAGTCCGTTCACATCGGAATAACCATTATTGAAAGTTTGTTCTGTTTCCATACTTTTATTTGTTTTTTGGGCGCTACACGATGTTAAAGTGAAAAACACGAGAGAAAAAATGGTTATTATTTGTTTCATTTCACATCTGTTTATTAATTTTAAAATTAAAAATGCAGTCGGCAAGACTGCATAAAATTACACTTTTAAATCCGCTTCCAGACCAATTAATTCCGAATATTTGTCGGTAATGGGTTTTGCTTCGTTCTTTATAAATTCTTCGGTTTGGATTGGGGCAAAGCCGATGAAGTTTTTCGGGTCGAGAACTTCCGCGATTTTGGATTTGTCCATTTTCAGGGAATTGTCGTTCATAATCCGTTCTATCAAATCGTTTTCTTTGCCCTCCATTTTCACTTTTTTACTCGCTTCCATAGAGTGAACGCGGATAATTTCGTGGATTTCCTGCCGGTCGCCTCCCGCTTTCACTTCTTCCATAATGATATATTCGGTCGCCATAAACGGAAGTTCTTCCATAATGTGCTTGTGAATACGGTTTTCGTAAACAACCAATCCGTCCATAATGTTGTTCCAAATCAGCAAAATCGCATCAATCGCCAGAAATGCCTGCGGAATCGTAAGTCTTTTGTTGGCAGAATCGTCCAATGTGCGTTCAAACCACTGTGTAGAAGCCACCATTGTGGAACTGGAAGACAGCGACATCACATATTTTGCCAATGCTCCGATTCTTTCGGAACGCATCGGATTTCGTTTGTAAGCCATTGCAGACGAGCCGATTTGGCTTTTCTCAAACGGTTCTTCGATTTCCTTTAAATTCTGCAAAAGACGCAAATCATTGGTAAATTTATGTGCCGACTGAGCGATATTCGACAATAAAGCCACTACTTTCGCATCAATTTTCCGGTCATAAGTCTGTCCGGAAACCCCGAAAACCTTTTCAAAACCGAATCTTCGGGACAATTCCTTATCCAAATGCTTCACTTTGGAATAATCTCCGTTAAATAATTCAAGGAAACTCGCCGCAGTTCCGGTAGTTCCTTTCACGCCTCGAAAACGCAAAGTTTCAAGGAAAAATTCCAATTCTTCAAAATCGAGGATTAAGGATTGAAGCCACAAAGTCGCTCTTTTTCCGACCGTTGTTAATTGTGCCGGCTGAAAATGCGTAAATCCCAAAGTCGGCAAATCTTTATATTTTATCGCAAAATCGGACAGTTTTTTGATGACATTCACGAGTTGTTTTCTCAAAATCAACAATCCGTCCCGAATCTGAATCAAATCCGTATTGTCGCCCACAAAAGCCGAAGTCGCCCCTAAATGGATAATTCCTTTCGCAGACGGAGCAACATCGCCGTAAGTATGAACGTGAGCCATCACATCGTGCCGAAATTTTTTTTCGTATTCCGCCGCTTTGTCGAAATCTATATTTTCGGCATTGGCTTTGAGTTCGGCAATCTGCTCGTTGGAAATGTCCAGACCTAAATCTTTTTCGATTTCGGCAAGGGCAATCCACAGTTTCCGCCAAGTTCTGAATTTGTTGTTCGGGGAAAAGTTATACAACATTTCCTCACTTGAATAGCGTTCTTCAAGAGGGTTTTTGTAGGAATTCATCTTTACTTTTTTAGATGGACAAATTTAATGAAATAGTCTGAATTCGGAAAGTAGGAAAAATCAATTTCTATCGTTCTTTTGTCTTGAAACAAAAGAACCAAAAGTTCAAGACCGGATTTTTTTGGCAAAAAACTCCTAAGTCATTTTATCATTGTAAAGAAAAAACTCCGATAAATTCGGAGTTTTAATTATTATTTCGAAAGCCACTGATTGAAAAATTCCTTTGTTTTTTCGAGGTTGTAACCTTTTCCTGATTCCAGAACTTCGGAATTCTGAACGTGAATCATTTTCCCGTTTTTATCCAAAACAATGAAAACCGGATAGCCATATTTTTCGCCGGGATTTCCGTATTGGGCAAAGATTTTTTCGTTTTTATTTTCCGGAGAAAAATTCAAATGATAATATAAAAAATTTTTATCCACAATTTCTTTCAATTCAGGAGTTTCCTGCACGAAATTATTGAAACGGAGACACCAGATACACCAGTTTCCGCCTGCCTGAATCATAATATTTTTATTCTCTTTCTGTGCCTGCTTTACCAGTTCCGCAATTTTTTCTTCAGCATTTTCTTCAGGATGATATGGTTTTTTGAGCTTCACGTTTTCTTCGGCTGCGGCTTTCTTTTTCGCTTCGACAATCTGGATGCTGTCTGATTTTATAATCAAGGATTTATCGGTTTTCAAATCTTCATTTTTCCGCAGATCTGTGTTTTGTGCAAAAAGGAAAGTTCCCGAAAACAGGAAAGCAATTCCTAATTTTCCAAAGAATTTATTTTTCATTTCAAGAGATTATTTTTCAAAATTAAACATTTTTATGCTGCAAAAACGAAACCATTGTTGTATTATTATTCTAAATTTGCAAACCGTATGAAGATACTTTTCCAACTTTTAATGCTCATTTCCAAACTTCCGCTGAAAATACAGTATATTTTCTCGGATCTGATTTTCATAACGGGCTATTACATCGTTGGTTACCGAAAAAATATCGTTACAGAAAACCTGCGCAATTCTTTTCCTGAAAAATCCGATGAAAGCATAAAGGAAATCCGGAAACAGTTTTTCAAAAATTTCTCCGATTATCTGGTGGAAACCGTGCGTTCTTTTACGATTTCTTCCAGAGAGCTCAGAGTCCGTGTTCAGCATATCAATCAGGATATCTTTCACGAAGCGCATCAAGAGGGGAAAAATGTGATTCTTCTTGCAGGGCACGTTTTCAACTGGGAATGGTTCAATGCTTTGGCGACAGTAATTCCGCAGGAAAAATGCTTTCCTGTTTACAGGAAAGTAAACAACAGCTTCTGGGAAGAAAAGATCAAAAATATCAGGAACAGCTACGGAAATCACGCTCTGGAAGCGCGTGAAGTAATCCGCCATATTTTCAAAAATCCGAATGACGGAAATTCCGTTTATATGTTTGTTGCAGACCAGACTCCGCACTTTTCGGAAGTAACCTACGGTTTGAAATTCCTGAACCAGAAAACCCCGGCATTCATCGGCTACGACAAACTCGCAACGAGAATGGATTTGGCTTTCGTGTACTGCGAAATGAAGAAAGTGAAACGCGGATTTTATCAGGTGAATTATTACCGGATCTATCCTGAAAAAGAAAAATTTGAAGAATTTGAAGTGGTAAAAAAATTCCACAAATTCCTGCAAAATACCATTCACAAACATCCCGACAACTACCTTTGGTCACACCGGAAATGGAAATACAGGGATTCGGTGGAAGTGTATGATGAAGAATGAAATGAAGAAACAAGATAAAAGTAAAAAGAAACAAGTGAATGGAGTCCGGAAGCCGGAAAGTCAGCATAAGTCTGGAAGATTTTAAATATAATCTAACTATTTCAAACAAAATCAAACTCTCAAATCTGAATCCTGAAATTTTGAAAACCGCAATCGCTATATTGAACTGGAACGGTAAACCGTGGCTGGAAAAATTTCTTCCGAATGTAATTCTGCATTCTCCGGAAGCGGAAATTTATGTGATTGATAATGCTTCGACCGATAATTCGGTTTCCTTTCTGAAAGAGCATTTTCCGGAAGTGAAAATTATTATTAATAAAGAAAATTACGGTTTTGCTGGCGGTTATAATGAGGGATTAAAAAGTATTGATGCCGACATCTACTGCCTCCTGAATTCCGATGTGGAAGTTACTGAAAATTGGATTGAATCTATACTACAATTATACTACAAAGATAAAAACATTTCGGCTGTCCAACCAAAGATTTTGTCTTTTAACGAAAAGAAAAAATTTGAATTTGCAGGAGCAGCAGGAGGTTTGATCGATAATCTCGGTTATCCATATTGCAGAGGCAGGATTTTCGATGATACTGAAACGGATAATGGTCAATATGACGAAGAATGCGAAATTTTCTGGGCTTCCGGTTGTGCGTTTTTTATCCGTTCCAAAGATTTTTGGGAACAGAATGGTTTTGATGAACGGTTTTTCGCTCATCAGGAAGAAATCGATTTGTGCTGGCGACTGAAAAATTCCGGAAAGAAAATTTTTTATACCTCGAAATCCGTTGTATATCACGTTGGCGGCGGAACACTGAACAAGCAAAGTCCGCAGAAAACGTATCTGAATTTTCGTAATAATCTTTCGATGATGGCGAAAAATCTTCCGTTTCCGAACGTGCTGTGGATTGTATTTTTCAGGCTTTGTCTGGACGGAATTGCCGGACTTTATTTAGGACTGAAAAACGGTTTTTCTCATCTTTGGGCAGTTGTAAGAGCACATTTTGGATTTTACGCTCAACTTCCCGAAACCATAAAACGCCGTGGAAAATATCAGATAAAAAACTATTTCCAAACGAAATGGCTGATTTTTAAGCATTTTTTGATATGAAAAATAGTTTAAATGATTGATTTCTGTGCCATAGATTTTGAAACCGCCACTCACGAACGGAATTCCGCCTGTGAAATGGGAATCTGCGTAGTGGAAAACGGGGAAATCGTTCAGACCAAAACGTGGCTCATCAAACCGCCGAGTTTTCCATATTTCAGCAAATTCAATATTGATGTTCACGGAATCCGTCCCGAAGAAGTGGCGGATGCTCCGACTTTCGACGAGATCTGGTACGAAGCCGAAGAACTGATGTACGGAAATCTGATGATTGCACACAACGCCGCTTTTGATGCGGGAGTTTTGCGGGGCTGTCTGGATTATTACGGAATTTTCAAACCGAAACTGAATTATCTTTGCAGCATTCAGATTGCTAAAAAATCGTGGAAAAATCTTCCGAGATACGGACTGAAATCTCTGGCGGAACATCATCATATTTCGTTCAACCACCACAGAGCCGGAGATGATGCGGAAGTTTGCGCAAAAATTTCATTGCTGGGTTTTGAAAAACTGATGCTTACCCGAAATGATGAAGTGAAAGAGGTGTTGAAGAAAAATCTGAAAGTTTTGTGAAAAATTTGGTTAAAACCAAAACAAAACCGCAAAAATAAAGCGGGCTAAAGCCCGCTCCTATTGATAAAATAATTTTATAAATTATTTCCTTCTTCCTGCTGCTCTTTGTTCTGATATTCCTGAACCAGCTCAATTGCATTGGAAATCACATCGCTTAACGCGGTAATAAATGTTCCTTCTTCTGCAAGGCTCATTGCGTGTTTCAGCGCTTCGATCTCTTTTGGAATAATTTCGTAGCTCGTATTTTTTCCGGCATCCTGTATTCCGCTGATAACGAGGTTGTTGATCTCTTCTTCCGTTCTTCCGCGAAGATGCTTTTCACTTCTTACAATAATGTGATCGAACATTCTTCCGGCAATTTTTCCGCATTCTTTAATATCTTCATCACGCCTGTCTCCCACTCCGGAAATAATTCCGATTTTTTTGGAAGCTTCCACGTTTTTCAGATAATCTTCGATCGCTTCATAACCGGCTGGATTATGTGCAAAATCGATCATCACCTTGAAATTTTTGAATTTGAAAACATTCAGCCTTCCCGGAGTTAACTGTGCGCTCGGAATAAATGTCCGCAATGAGTTCGCAATATCTTCAATCGCAAAACCGTAAAGATAACACGCCAAACTTGCTGCCAAAACATTGGAAATCATAAATTTGGCTTTTCCGCCCATTGTAATCGGGATGTTGATCACTTTGGCAATGCGGATTTTCCAGTCGCCTTTTTTAATGGTGACAAAGCCTTCCTCGAAAACGCAGGTGATCTTTCCTTCTTTGGCAAATTTCCGGATGTGAGGATTATTTTCATCAAGACTGAAAACGGCAACTTTTGAATCCAGATCATTTATTAATTTCATTGAATATTCATCATCCGCATTCAGAACGCACCAACCGTCTTTTTTTACGGAATCCAGCACTATTCTCTTTACTCTGGTCAGATCTTTAAGATTATGAATATCACTCAAACCAAGATGATCCTCCTTAATATTCGTTAAAACTCCGATATCACAATAATTAAAACCAAGTCCGGAACGCAGAATCCCGCCTCTCGCCGTTTCCAGAACCGCGAATTCCACAGTCGGATCTTTCAGTACAAATTCCGCGGAAATCGGACCTGTTGTATCGCCTTTTGATAACATCGTATTCTGAATATAAATTCCGTCCGAAGTAGTGAAACCTACTCTGTATCCGTTATTTTTTACAATGTGCGAAATCAGTCTCGTTGTAGTAGTTTTTCCGTTAGTTCCCGTTACCGCGATAATCGGAATCCTGAAAGGTTTTCCCGGCGGATACAGCATATCGACAACCGGAGCCGCAACATTTCTCGGCAATCCTTCACTTGGAGCAAGGTGCATCCTGAAACCGGGCGCTGCATTTACTTCCAGAATTACGCCACCGCTTTCCTTCAGAGGCTGGGTTAGATTTTCCGCCATAATATCGATTCCGCAGACATCCAGACCGATAATTTTGGAAATTCTTTCACACATTGTGATGTTTTCGGGATGAACCATATCGGTAACATCTATCGAAGTTCCGCCCGTGGAAAGGTTTGCTGTGGATTTCAGGTAAACGATCTCTCCTTTCTGCGGAACGGTTTGCAAAGTATATCCCAGTTTTTCCAAAAGCTGATTGGTGTCTTTATCCACTTCGATTTCGGTAAGCACATTTTCGTGACCGTACCCTCTTTTCGGATCCTGATTTTCTTTATCGATAAGCTGATGGATATTTAGTTCTCCGTCTCCTATAACATTTGCGGGAACTCTTCGTGCCGCCGCAACCATTTTATGATTAATCACCAGAACGCGAAAATCGTAACCGGTAATGAATTTTTCCACGATCACTTTTCTGGAAACCTGCTGTGCAAAATGCAATCCGGCTTTTGCAGTTTCCCAGTCTCTTACATTAATGGATTGTCCGCGTCCGTGATTTCCGTCCAAAGGTTTGAGCACAATCGGATACCCTATTTTTTTGATCACATATTCCAGATCTTCTTCATCTACTACCAAACCTCCGGCTGCGACAGGAACTGCGGCATCTTCCAGCATTTTTTTCGTCAGTTCTTTATTGCAGGCAATATCTACTGCAATTGAGCTGGTTTTTCCCGTAATCGTCGCCTGAAATCTCTGCTGATTAATACCGTAACCAAGCTGAACCAAAGAATTTCTTCCCAATCTGATCCAAGGAATATTCCTGGCGACCGCTTCTTCCACAATGCTTCCGGTTGAAGGTCCGAGTCTTTCTCTTTCACGGATTTCTTTTAATCGTAAGATGCAGGCATTCAGATCATAATCTTTATCCTGAACAAGACATTCCGCAATTTTTACAGATTCTTCGGCAGCGAAAATCCCCGAATTTTCCTCAATATAACTGAAAACCACATTATAAACGCCGGGAGTTTTGGTTTCCCGGGTTCTTCCGAAACCTGTATCCATTCCTGCTAAAGTCTGGATTTCCAGAGCAATGTGTTCAATAACGTGTCCCATCCAGGTTCCCATTTCCACCCGATGAAAAAATCCGCCTTCGTGCCCTTCGGAACAGCGGTGCGTCATCAGACTCGGAATCAGTTTTTCCAGTCTTTCCCTGAAACCCGGAATCTTGTTGGTAGGGAACTCTTCCATTTCTTCCAGATCAAGGCGCATCTGGATTAATTTTTTCCTGCGGATGCTCCAGATGTTGGGACCGCGAAGCACCTGTATTTTTTCGATTTTCATAAGTAGATATTTATTGTTTTCAAAGGTCTTATGCAATCGCTATATCTTTATCGGTATTTATATTTAATAAATGATGGCGATCTCATAGTTCTATAAATGATTTTTTTAGGGAGTAAGTTGTTTTTTATTAAAGCAAAATCCTTTAACAATACATAAATAGTAAAAAAATGTTAAAAATGAAAGAAATGAAGTAAAGTAATTTCAATTTTTTTGAAAATAGTAAATCTTTATTTTTTAACAGAAATTTATACATTTGCAGGATATGAAAGCAGCCGGAAAATTAGTAATTATTGGAGGTGCCGTGAATAAAGGCAGTTTCGCTGAACAAAGTTTTGACCAGAATGTTGAAAAAAATCTTAATTTCTTTGAAAGAGGGATTCTAAGAAAGATCATTAATGAATCGAAGTTAAAGGAAGATTCCGTGATTGAAATTATTCCTACCGCGTCGCAAATCCCGCAGATCGTAGGTCCGGAATACAAAAAAGCATTTGAATATCTCGGTGCCAAAAATGTAAATATTCTCGAAATCCAGAATCGTGAACAGGCAAATTCCGACGCAATGGTTGCAAGAGCCAATGCTGCCGATGTGGTAATGTTCACGGGCGGAGATCAGCTTCGCCTGACTTCTATTCTTGGCGGAACACGTTTTCACGACGCTATTTTACTGAAATATCAGGAACAGGATTTTATCTATGCCGGAACTTCCGCAGGAGCTGCTGCCGCTTCGGAAAATATGATTTATCAGGGTTCAAGCAACGAAGCACTTTTGAAAGGCGAGATCAAAACTACTCAAGGTCTGGGCTTTATGGAAAATGTGATTATTGATACGCATTTCGTTCAGCGCGGGAGAATCGGAAGATTGTTTCAGGCGGTTGTGAATAATCCGCGAACTTTGGGAATCGGTCTGGGCGAAGATACCGGGCTTTTCATCAGCGGAAATACAATGACAGCTGTTGGTTCCGGATTGGTAATTCTGGTGGACGGAAGATTTATAAAAGATACCAACCTCACCAATATTGATCTCGGAGCACCGATTTCCATTGATAATCTTATCGTTCACGTAATGTCGATGAACGATCATTTCGATCTCTCTACGAAAGAGCTTACTATTGTGAATTCGCAGTATAGTCCGATTCCGCAATCGTGATCTGAAGGTTCGGAAGTCGGAAAGTCCGCATAAGTCCGAAAGATTTTGACTCGGAGAATTTGAGAAAGAAATCCGAAGACCGAAGTCGGAAGATGATTGGAAAAAAAATCAAACCATATCAAACTCTTCAAACCTCAAACCTTAAACAAAACCTATGAAAATCATCATTCACGGCGGATTTTTTTCTGAAAGCGATCAAAGTGCTGAAACAAAAGCAGCAAAGCAAAACGCACTGAAAGAAATCGTTATCAAATCTTTCCAATATTTAAAAGACCATTCAGCTTTGGAAACGGTTGCTTATTCCGTTTCGCTTCTGGAAGATGATGAATTGTTCAATGCAGGAATCGGTTCGCAGATTCAGAGTGACGGAATTATCCGGATGAGCGCTTCGATAATGGATGCGGAAACCCAGAAATTCAGCGGTGTTATCAATATCGAAAATGTGAAAAATCCGGTTTTTGTAGCCCAAAAATTAATGGAAACCGATGACCGTGTTTTAGGCGGAAACGGAGCAAAAAAATATGCTTTGGAAAATGGTTTTGAAGATTTCTCCACCGAAATTCCGCAACGGAGAAAAGAGTACGAAGAAAAACTGAAAAACGGCGGAAAAGGAACGGTAGGCTGTGTTGCGCTCGACAAAAACGGGAAATTAGCTGCCGCCACTTCCACCGGTGGAAAAGGCTTCGAAATTCCGGGAAGAATTTCCGATTCTGCAACGGTTGCCGGAAATTATGCCAATACATTCTGCGCGGTAAGCTGTACCGGAGTCGGTGAAGATATCGTAAGCAACGCAACTGCCTCAAAAATCGTAACCAGAGTTACAGACGGACTTTCACTTGCCAATGCTTTCGACAGGACTTTTGAAGAGCTGAAAGAAATTGACGGTTTTGCAGGAGCAATCGCTATCGATTATGAAGGGACGGTTTTTCATCAGGATTCTTATCCGAAAATGGTTTTTGCGAGCTTTGACGGGGAAAATATGGAAGTTTTCGAATAAAGGAACAATTATTGAAACAAAATTCCGAAAAGCCATTATGAAAAAATTCCTTTTTATCCTTTGTGCATTCGTATTTTTTATTTCCTGCACTTCACAAAAAATGAATTCCAATTATACCAAAATCGAATATGAAGCCGGACCTTGCTTCGGATTCTGTCCGATTTTTAAAATGACCATCGATTCCGAAAGAAATGCGGTTCTGGAAGCGGAAAGATTCAATTTCACCGAAGGGAAAAGCAAAGAAGATTTTTCAGCTCCAAGAGAAGGAACTTTTAAAACCACTATCAAAAAAGAGGATTATGATGCTTTGACTGCACTTCTGGATAAGCTGAACCCGAAATCGCTCAAAGATTATTACGGTGATAAAAGGATTTCCGATATGGCGACATCATATCTCCGAATTACTTTTTCCGACGGTTCTAAAAAGCAGATTCAGGATTACGGAAAAGGCGGAACTCCGGAACTGAAAGAAGTGTATGCTTTTTTTGAAAATCTGAAGCATAATCAGGACTGGAAAAAAGTAAAATAATTTTCTGAAAAATATGCACTACCTTTGCAAAATGAAAGTTCCTTCGGAATGGAGGGATTTTTTTGTTTAATTAAAATTCTATTTATTTGAAATTCACCGATTTAAAAATCATAAAGCCGATTCTGGACGCACTGGAAAAACAAGGCTACGAAACTCCTACTCCTATTCAGCAAAAAGCGATTCCTCCGATTCTGGAAAAAAGAGACCTCCTCGGTTCGGCACAAACCGGAACCGGAAAAACCGCAGCATTTGCAATTCCCATTCTTCAGAATCTTTCCGAAAACAAGGAAAATCACAAACCAATAAAAGCATTAATTCTGACTCCGACGCGTGAACTCGCCATTCAGATCGAAGAAAATTTTCAGGCTTACGGAAAAAATCTTCCGCTGAAAACCACCGTAATTTTCGGCGGTGTAAAACAGCATCAGCAGGAACAGAATTTAAGAAAAGGCATCGATATCCTGATCGCAACTCCGGGAAGATTGCTGGATTTCATTAATCAGGGAATTGTGAAACTTCAGCATCTGCAAATTTTTGTTCTGGACGAAGCCGACAGAATGCTGGATATGGGATTTGTACACGATGTAAAAAGAGTTTTGAAACATCTTCCCTCGAAAAGGCAGAATCTTTTCTTTTCCGCAACAATGCCGCCGGAAATTGCAAAGCTGGCTTCGGAAATCCTTGTAAATCCTGTGAAAGCGGAAGTTGCGCCCGTTTCCTCGACAGCGGAAACCATTAACCAAAGCATTTATTTTGTTGAGAAAGACGACAAAACCGATCTTTTAATTCACTTATTAAAAAATCCTAAACTGGATCAGGTTCTCGTTTTTTCCAGAACGAAATACGGTGCCGATAAAATCACAAAAAAGCTTGTAAAATCCGGAATTTCCGCACAGGCAATTCACGGTGATAAATCTCAAAATTCAAGACAGAACGCCCTGAATAATTTCAAGGAAAAGAAAACCCGCGTTCTGGTTGCCACCGATATCGCGGCAAGAGGAATTGATATCGACGACCTGAAATATGTGGTAAATTACGAGCTTTCCGATGTTTCCGAAACGTATGTCCACAGAATCGGGAGAACCGGAAGAGCAGGAGCGGAAGGAACTTCTTTTTCTTTTGTGGACGGTCTGGATCTTATAAACTTGAAAAATACCGAAAAACTGATCGGTAAAAAAATTCCTGTGGAAAAGAATCATCCGTTTCATACAGACGATTTGGTGGTTACAAAAAGAGACAGCAACAACAAACCTTTTGTTCCCAAACCGAAACCGCAATCCAAGGAAAATATCAGCTACAAAAAACCGAAGAATAAAGGGTTTTTCAGGAAAAAGTAAATACGCTGTCATTGCGAACGAAGTGAAGCAATCTGTTGAAAGTAATTCCTTTTTTGTTAAGGATTGCTTCACTTCGTTCGCAATGACAAAGATTTTGTTATAAGAAACTACATTCCAAAAATCCGTAACGCATTTTCTGTGGTAATCCTGTCGATTTCCGAAAAATCTTTTTGATAAATATCTACCAATTTTCCTGCAACCAGATCAAGGTAAGAGCTTTCATTTCTTTTTCCGCGGAACGGAACCGGAGCAAGATATGGTGAATCTGTTTCCAGAACTATTTTTTCCAGTGGAATTTCATTCAGAAACTGATCGATCTTCCCGTTTTTGAAAGTAACAACGCCGCCGATCCCGAGAACGAAGTTCAAATCCAAGGCGTGTTTTGCCTGTTCCAGATTTCCGGAAAAGCAGTGAAAAATTCCGCGTAATTTCGGATGTTTTTTTCGTTCCAGAACTTCAAAAGTTTCATCAAAACTTTCTCTTGTGTGAATGACAATTGGTAAATCTCTTTCTATTGCCCAATCGATTTGTTTTTCAAACGCTTTTATCTGAATATCCAAAGTTGATCGATCCCAATACAGATCTATCCCGATTTCGCCGATTGCAGGAAAATCCCTTTGATTGAGATAATTTTCTACAATTCCGAGTTCCTTTTCCCACGTTTCCTGTTTTACATAACACGGATGAAGTCCTATCATCACAGAAATTGTATCAGGAAATTCCGCTTCCAGATTCAGCATTTTTTCGTGAGTTTCAGAATCAATTGCAGGAAGATAAAATTTGGAAATTCCTTTATCTAAAGCACGATTAAACATTTCGGTAAAATCTCCGTCAAATTCTTCGGAATATAAATGAGTGTGAGTGTCTATCATAATTTAATTTGTTTCCGGCGGATAGCCGATTGCCGATAGCTACGAGCCAAATATCTTATGTTTTACTTTTGATTGCTGAGCTTCAATCCTTTCATTTATTTTTTTTAAAAACTCCTGATATTTTGGACTTTTTTTATCGGAAGTTTTATGATTTAAAGCCTGATTGATCTTAAAATTTTCAGTGATAAAATCTTTCGTTTCATCTGAAAAATAGGCGTTCCCGAATTTTTCAAAAATATAATTCACCGCCTGAGAATTGGGATGAATCAGATCGTCTTTATAAAAACGGTAATCCCGCAGATCGTCCATCAGAATTTCATAAACAGGAAGATAATGACAGTTTTCAAAATTTTCGATGACTTCGTGGATTCCGGAAATCAGTTTGGATTTGCTCAGCTGGTTTTCCGCCATTCCGTCTTTCGTGTGTCGGACAGGCGAAACGGTAAACAAAATCTGCATATTTTCCGGACAAATATCGTTTAAATTTAAGATCGTTTCTGTAATCGAAGTGTAAATTTCTTCCCAAGTCAGAAGTCTTTTTTCAAAAAATTTCTGCGGAATCTTGTGGCAGTTGGCAACAAGTTTATTTTTCGGAAGAAATTCATAAATAAATGAAGTTCCGTAAGTAATAATGATCCATTTTGTTTTTTGAAGAAAAAGATTTCCGGCTTCAATTCCGTTGTTTATTCTTTCCAAAGTCTGATGAACAAAAGGAAAATCAAAATTCGTATGATGATCAAGGGAAATATATTGCTCACTGAAAGTAATCAGGTCTTCCTCTTTATAAAATTCGGAATCGTGAAGCTTCTGAACCGTTTTGTTAATGGAATACGGATTGAAGATCGTTCCGAACGGATTGCACAAAGTCTGCAACTGACCTTTCTGAAAAAGCTCCGACATTTCCGTTGCAAAACAGCTTCCGATCGAAAAAATTTTGTCTTCGATTTCTATTTTTTTTCCGGATATTTTTATATCAACTTCGGTGCGGAATTTCATAATTTTTTGTATTGAACACGCTTTTAAAGCGTGCTCCTACGATTCTCTTCTCAGCAGGTAATTTGCCAGTTCGATAAAAGGTTTTTTCTTTTCGTCGGGAACATTAATTTTCTGGAGATAGCTTTGGGCAATTTCATTATGCTTCTGAACGAGACGAAGTGTTTTTTCATCTATTTTCGTTCTGCGGAAAATCTTTTCAACACCGTAAATTTTATCTACGTTATCCGTTTTTTTGGAATACCAGAAATCCAGCTCTTTCCGCTCTTCTTCGGTTGCATATTCTCTTGCCAGAAGATAGAGAACGGTTTTTTTGTTTTCGTAAATATCTCCTGCGTGCTTTTTTCCGAACTGCTTCTGATCACCGAAAACATCCAGATAATCATCCATAATCTGAAAAGCGATCCCGATATGCTTTCCAAAATTGAAAATAGCTTTCGCTTCGGAAAATTTCGCTTTTGCGATCAACGCTCCGATTTCAAAAGAGGATGCGCTGAGAACTCCGGTTTTATAGGTAATCATCCGGATATAATCGTCGTAGGTTACATTTTCCTGAGTTTCAAAATTGATGTCATATTGTTGTCCTTCGCAAAGCAAAAGTCCGGTATGCGTAAAAACCCTGATGCACGCTTTGAAAAGTTCAGGCTCCAGATCTTCAAAGAATTTGTAGGCTTTCAGCAGAAGCGCGTCTCCGGAAAGAATCGCGGTATTTTCGCCATACAAAGTATGAATGGTAGGAACATTCCGGCGAAGCGGCGCTTCATCCATAATATCATCGTGAATCAGCGTGAAATTGTGGAAATATTCGATCGCGAGAGCCGGCTTCAAAGCTTTGGAAATATCGCCGTCAAAAAGCTCACAACCCATCAATACCATAATCGGGCGGATTCTTTTTCCGCCGTGAGAGATGATATAGTTCATCGGATCATACAGTTCGGAAGGTTTGTCTTTGAACAAATATTTATCGATTGCCTGTGCTACGAGTTCCTGATACTGATCTAAAAATTGCATAAAAAGATTTTGGTTTCCTGCAAAAATACGATTTTAATGCTATTCAAATAAAATACTCCGTCGATTTTGACGGAGTATCTCAGAAAAAACTCAACTATATTTCTATCAATTCACTATTCTGATTTTTTTTGATACGGAATCCCCGTTTTGATGAAGATTAATAATGTATAAACCCGTTTTCAATCCTTCGTTTGCAAGAGATACAACATTTCTTCCCTGTTTTCCGTCAATTACTTTTTCCTTTCCGATATTTCTTCCCTGCATATCCCATATTGAGAGGTAAATTTTTCCGTTCTGCGGTAAGCAAAAATCCAATCCGGGATTAATATCGCCTATAACTTTCAGATTTTTCAGCTGGCAGGAATGGGCATCGGAAGCGGATAAATTTTCCTGAGTATAGATCTCCGTTTTTTTCAGGTATTCTGTTGAAAATCCTCCGGCACAGATTAATTTCCAAATTCCATTATTGTAAATGGATGCTGCGTTTCCGGTATTCCAGGCTGTTGGTTTTTTGGTGAGCGCAGTCCAAGAATTGTTATCAACATCAAAAAAATAGTTTTCATCTGTATAAGTATCAAACGTATTGTCGGTAGTTCCGCCGATGAGAATCAGTCCGTTTTTCCACGGCTGAAGCTCGAAGAAAGTTCTTGTTTGCCCCGGAAAAGACGCTCCCTGCGTCCAATTAATTACAGAACGGTCATTCTGGTCAATTTCTCCAATCCAGGCCGTATTCCAGTAAGTCGGAGAAAAAGTTCCGTTTGAGCCGCCTACATACACCAGCTTATTTCCGTAAACCGAAAGTGCTCCGTATGAAAGCGCAGTTCCGGGAGAAGGCACTGCTGTTCCTTCACGCCATTTATTTTTGTGGATATTGTACACATACGTTCTCTTCGTATTGTAGCTTCCTACCGCATACACAAGGCTGTCCTGATAGGCAACAGCGTCTCCGTCCGTAAACGCTCGCGGAAAATCCGCTGCATTGCTCCATTCATCGTTCTCAATATCATATTTATAGACATTTTTAGTAACTGTTCCCGGAGTGGTAACCATTCCGCCGATAACAAAAATATTTTTGCCGATACGTGCTGCGGCAGAACCCAAAATCGGTGTCGGAAAACTTTTCTTTTCTTCCCACGAATTGGTCTGTATATTATAACGATACGTTTTATCAGAAATAATATCTTCCCCATTTCTTCCGCCGATGATGTACATATAACCGGTTCCGTTTTCGGAATAACTTATCGCGTTTCCTGCCCTTATGCTTTCAGGCATATCTGCTCCTGATGTCCATTGTGCGGAAAGATTTCCGGCAAAGACAAGACATAAAATAAATAAATGTAGATTTCTCATATCCTAATTTTTGAATAAAATTAAATCAGGAATACTGTTCACAAAATGATGCTTCTACATAAGAATTATAAATAACGATATATAGCAATTTTATGATTATTAACAACTTTATATTCATTTGTTTAATCAAAATGGTTATTGATATAATAAAATATGTATTTCATAACAGAATGAAAAAACGGAAATCCGAAAAATCGTAGTTTTACCTGATGAAAAAACGACTTACAAGACATTTATTATTCTGGTTTTTCTACCTAATATTGGAAGTTTACACGGAATATTACTGGATGGAAATTCAATACAAGCAATCCGTATATTCCACTTTTATACACGTTTTTTGGGAAGAATTTCTGACGGTATTGCTTATCAAAATTCCGATGGGATATCTTATGCTGTATTTCATTTCAAAATTTAATCATAGAAGGAACAGCATAAAATTAATCTTGCTGCTATCTGTCACATTAGTCGTGTTTTCAATCTTAGGATATTTTTTTCTGGTTTATTTCATTGTTCCTTACATTTACCCTCATCTTACAATTGTCGGAATCTACGGTTACGGAGGAATTCTGAATTCTTTTATGGATAAAATTTTCCTGGCTTGTGTGATGATCGCTCTTTATGAATATTCTGCAAGCCAAAGGCTGAAACAGCGGGAAATACTGCTGGTAAAAGAAAAAACCGAAGCTGAGCTGAATTTCCTCAAATCACAGATCAACCCTCATTTTTTGTTTAATACTTTAAACAATATTTATTCTCTTGCAAGGGAAAAATCCGATAAAACCGCAGTTGTGGTATTAAAATTATCCGGTCTTCTGCGTTTTATGCTCTATGAAACCAAGGAAAAATTCATTCCTGTCTCAAAGGAAATAAATTTTCTGAACACTTATCTGGAAATTCAAAAAATACGGTTTGACAACAGCCTGAAAATTGATTTTCAATATTTTGCTGATGATCCCAATAAACCTGTTCTGCCTCTTATGCTGATTCCGTTTCTGGAAAATGCTTTTAAGCACGGCGCAAGTGAAAGCATTGATGCTAAATTCATAACAATCAGCGTAAAGCTGGAAAAAAATATGCTGAATTATTCCGTTATCAATTCCTTTGAAAAAAACGATATGAATAAAGGCATAGGCATAGGTTTAAACAATTTCAGAAGGCAGCTGGAGCTGGTTTACACCGATTTCCATTTGCAGACTCGATCAGAAAATAATATATTCACGGCAGAACTGTCCATTAATCTCAATTCCTATGAACCTGAAATGTATAATAGTTGAAGATGAACCACTGGCTGTAAACATCCTGAAAGATTATATCGGGCAAATTCCTTTTCTCGAACTTACAGCAGTGTGCAGCGATGCTATCAGCGCAATGCAAAAGCTTAATGAAGAACGGTTTGACCTTATGTTTCTGGATCTGCATCTTCCGAAAATGAAAGGTCTGGATTTTTTATCCGCGCTTAAAGATCCACCAAAAGTAATTATCACAACGGCATATCACGAATTTGCCGTGGAAAGTTACCGTTATCAGGTTATGGATTACCTTCTTAAGCCTATTGAATTTGAACGGTTTGTAATGGCTGTTCAGAAAGCTTTGCCCACTCATCCTCCAAAAGAAAATCCAACGGAAAACGAGCCTGAATTTTTATTCTTCACCGTCAATAAAAAAAGAGCAAAAATCTCCGTGAAGGAGATTTTATATATCGAAAGCCAGAAGGAAAATATTAAAATTGTTTTGAAAGAAAAAACGATCATTACAAGACATTCCATCAGCGAGCTCGAAAAAAAGCTGCCGCCGGATTTTATCAGGATTCACCGCTCTTTTATCGTTTCAAAATCCAAAATTGATTTTTTTGATTCTCAGGATGTGGAGATTCAGGGAAACCAGATTCCTATTGGGAGAAATTATAAAAATTATATCAAAAGCCTGCTGGAATATTAAAAGATATTCTATTTAATAAAAGTAAAAAGCAAATATGTAATTCCCGCCACAATCGCCGAAACAGGAATGGTAAGAACCCAAGCCCAAAGCAAGCTTACCGTAACTCCCCAACGAACTGCGGAAATTCTTTTCGTCAAACCAACTCCGATAATCGAACCTGTAACGGTATGAGTTGTAGAAACCGGAATTCCGAAATGGTCGGTAATAAACAAGGTCAAAGCTCCCGCAGTTTCCGCGCTTACTCCTTCCAGCGGTGTAACTTTCGTGATTCTGGTTCCCATTGTTTTAATGATTTTCCAGCCGCCGCTCATCGTTCCCAATGCAATCGCAATAAAGGAAACCAGCGGAACCCAAAGATAATGTTCCGTAAAGAAATTGAAACGGTCTGCGGACGGAATTTCCAGATATAACGGATCATTTATCATATTCACGTGATAGTAAATAACCGCAGCACCGATAATCCCCATTACTTTCTGCGCATCATTCAAACCGTGCCCGACACTGAATAACGCCGAAGAAAAAAGCTGCATTTTCTTAAACTGTCTTTCCGCTTTATGAGGATTGGATTTTTTATATAAATTAATGATAATCAATGTAATAATAATTGAAATCACCATTCCGATCAACGGAGCCATAAAAATGAACAGGAATATCGGGATCACCACTTTAAATTTCACAACATCCTGATGAAAGAGCTGTCTGAATGATTCCATTACTTTGTCAAAAAACGACAAATCCGGCTGCGTTAAAGCGATCTGATGGTAGTCGATCATCAAAGCGTGCATCAAAGCCGCTCCCAGAAATCCGCCGATCAGAGTATGTGATGAGGAGGACGGAATTCCGAACCACCACGTCAAAAGATTCCATAAAATTGCAGCTAAAAGTCCTGAAAAAATCACTTCAAGTGTAATGAAGTTTTCATTGACCGTTTTAGCAATCGTATTTCCGATCTTGAAACCTCCGGGAAGTATATACGCTGCAAGAAAAAACGCTGCGAAATTCCAGAGTGCCGCCCAAAGTACCGCCTGAAAAGGAGTGAGAACTTTCGTGGAAACAATCGTCGCAATTGAATTGGCAGCATCGTGAAAACCGTTGATATAATCGAATATCAGTGCTAATGCAACAATAACGATCAGTAGTACAGGTAAATCCATTTGTTAAAAAATTAAAGGATTACGCATATTTGATAATGATACTTTCCAGAATATTGGCGACATCTTCCGCTTTATCGGTTACTTCTTCCAGATAATTCAGCACAGACTGCACCTTGATAATCCTGATCGGATCGTTGGTTTCAAAAAGCTTCATAATCGCCTTGCTCTGAACGTCATCCGCAATATTTTCGTAAGAATTGATCTTAATACAGCATTCTTTTACAGCAGAAGGATTTTTGAAATCCTTCATATTTTCGATCGCTTTCTGAATTTCGAGGCACGCTTTGTGAATCAGCAGCGAAAATTCTGCATATTCTTTTGTTTCAGGAGTTTTGTAAAGGAAAATATATTTCGCCGAAGCATACATATAATCGGCGATATCATCCAGTTTATTAGCGAGTGCGGCAATATCTTCCCTATCGAACGGTGTAATGAAATTTTGTCCCAATTCAACGAAGATCTGATGCGTAAGATCATCATTAACGTGTTCAAAATCGCTCATTTTGTTCATAAAAGAATCATCATTCTGGTCAAATTCCTGAATTCCTTCGTGAAAAGCTTTGGACATTTCCACCAAATTCTGCCCTACTTTATCGAACAAAACAAAAAACACTTTGTCTTTTGGCTGGAAAGCTTTAAATATATTGCCGATTCCCATTGTATTATTTTTTTAGTTTATGATAATATTTTGCAAATATCCGTATTCTCGCTTTTGCCCTGAATAAAGTTATATTAATTTTTTATTAACATTGGAGGAGAGGTTTTAGGGTGGGAAGATGGAAGTGGGAAGATGGAAGTCGGGAAGCTTATAATACTCCAATTTTGGATTTTGAAACTTGGAGTATGAGAGAATTCCCCTCCAAAGGAGGGGTGGCGAAAATTTTTGAAGAAAATTTTTGACGGGGTGGTTTGAGTTTGATTCTATTTAAATTTTAAAACGAAACTAAAAATCTTCCAACTTCCAACTTCCAACTTCCATCTCTTAATCCGCAACAGGAACAGAATGCGATTCGGAATTTTTCAATCTGTCAAAAGTGAAATTGATTCCGAAATACAGAAAGTGATAATTTTTATTTCCGGAAACCGAAAATTCACGCTGCCACATATATCCGAGATTGGAAGTGATGAAATCGTTAAACTGATAGCCAAAACCTCCGAAAAAACGGTTCCTTTTGAAAGCCGGTTCATCAGGACCAGCAAACATTTCTTCAAAAGCATTAATAAAAAAAGTTTTCGGCTGCATCTTTCCATTATTCAGCGGAAGTGTGGCCGACAGACGATAACGGAAGCGTTCATCATTTTTATGCTGATCCGACTGCGGAAAATAGAAAAACCGTTTTTCAGCACGAAAACGGTGGTCGAATTTTATCCTGTCAATATTATGTGAGAGCGTATATTGCAGCCAGAGTCGGAATTCACGTTGATAAAACCTGCTATTTTTATACGTTCCGTATTTTCCCATTCCAACGAAAAGCTGATTATTTTTATTGAAATTGTAACCGACTCCGCCTTTCATTTCATAATAATCCGGAAGCTCGAATTTTTCAAGGGAACGTTCCTGAAGCTCCAGATAAGCAGACCATTTCTGATTATGCTTGTACGTAAAAGAAGTCATATTAAAACCGGAAAGGTGCTCGTTCTGAGTTTGAGAAAACACAAAATTTCCGATAAACAAAACTAAAAAGAATGCGTTCTTCATTTAAAAAATTCGTTTGGCAAAAATACAGTAAATGAAATTTCATCTATATTAACTTAATATTAAGTTTATTTAAACTGCTCTCGAAAAGAAAATACATTTGGTTTAACAGAAATGAATTAAATTTTAGCTAAAGCATTCCTTTTAATATTAAAAAAACAGCCTTAAAAAGACTGTTTCCTATAACTTAGTTTGCGACTTCCGCCCGCATTTCTTTTCCTCTGAATTTCATACTCGGCAGATTTCCGAGAATTTCACCTTTGAAATTTTTATCCACTTCAAAGAAGGTAAATTTATCCAGAATTTCAATATCGCCGATATCAGCCCGTTTTTTGGATTTTGCGGTGGCTTTGTTGATAATATCCAGCATATCCATTTTTTTCAGCTGGTCTTTTTTTCCGAGATTAAAGAAAAAGCGAACCATATCTTCATTTTTTCTTCTCGGCTTTCCGCCTCTGTCGCGCTCTCTTCTGTCGCCTCTTTCATTTCGGCTTCCGCGATCGCGATCTCTACGGTCTCGTCTGTTTCCTCTGTCATCATCATTACTGAACTTCTGCTCCGTAAGATCGTTTTTACCTTTATAGTACAGTGCAAGATCTCTCAGCTGAAACTGCAAAAGCTGATGTACCAGTTCTTCTTTGCTGAAATTGGACAAATCAGGGATCAGCTTATTATCAAATTCAAAAAAATCTTCGTGTTCGGTAAACAGTTTTTCAAAAACACCACCAACCTGAGATTTGATAATTTCTCTTCCGGTCGGGATCTTTTTCTCGGTGATTTCAATTTTTGTGGAAGATTTGATCTGCTTCAGCTTTCTGGATTCTTCCGGCTTAATCAGTGCCATAGAAATTCCGTCTTTTCCGGCTCTTCCTGTTCTTCCGCTTCTGTGAACGAAAACTTCGGGATCATCGGGAAGTGAATAATGGATCACGTGTGTAAGGGAATCCACATCCAAACCTCTCGCCGCAACATCGGTTGCTACCAGAATATCAATATTTTTCAAACGGAATTTTTTCATTACCGTATCTCTCTGAGCCTGTGATAAATCTCCGTGAAGCGCATCCGCAGCGTAACCGTTCTGCATCAAGAAATCCGCGATATCCTGCGTTTCCATTCTGGTACGGCAGAAAATAATGGAATACTGATTCGGATTGGCATCAATTAATCGTTTCAGCGCTTCTTTTTTCTGTCTGTAACCTACCACATAATATTCGTGAGAAATATTTTTCTTCACGGCATTAATGGAACCGACTGAAATTTTGTGCGGTTTTGTCAGATAATTTTTGGAAATACGCTCTACTTCCTTGTTCATCGTTGCAGAGAAAAGGAATGTTTGTTTTGTTTCCGGAGTTTCGCTCAAAATGGTTTCCAGATCGTCTTTGAATCCCATTGAAAGCATTTCGTCCGCTTCATCCAGAACCAGCCAGTGAATGCCGGAAAAATCCAGCGCTTTTCTGCCGATCAGATCGATTACTCTTCCCGGAGTTCCCACAATAATCTGCGGTTTTTCCTTCAGAGATCGGATCTGATCCGTAATGCTGCTTCCACCATAAACTGCGGTAGTCTTGATGTTTTTAAGGTATTTCGTATAATTTTTGATGTCTTTAGTGATCTGGAGGCAAAGTTCTCGAGTCGGGCAAAGCACCAATAATTGGATTTTACGACTGGTGTCGTCTATCATATCCAAAATCGGAAGCGAAAATGCTGCTGTTTTGCCTGTTCCTGTTGCCGCAAGTGCGATGAGATCGCGAATATCCGATTGGATAAAAGGAATAGTCTGTTTTTGGATTTCTGTCGGCTCTACGAAGCCGAGGTCGCCAATCGCCTGAAGCACTTCAGGGCTTAGATTGGATTCCGTAAATAAATTCATTTAAAAGATCGTCTAATAATTCGGGTGCAAATATACGGATTTTATTTTTGATAATAATACGGCAGTATTTTTAGGAATCTTATATTAACGGAATTTAATATTTATTTTACTTGCTGTATAAACTTTTGTAAAGTTTTTTGAACTCTAAAAGGCAAAAAGAATTGCAGTGAATTTTTGTTTTAAAATCCGTAATTTT